>Ga0233429_1001507_pt1 | contig 27541 bp, 4 predicted proteins | sample SI_118_April2016_3_FD_179879 | JGI IMG/M metagenome (GOLD analysis project Ga0233429, IMG submission 179879) | Seawater microbial communities from Saanich Inlet, British Columbia, Canada - SI_118_April2016_135_MG | ecosystem: Environmental > Aquatic > Marine > Inlet | place: Canada: British...
GGTTTATGCCAATTCATCAAGGTGGTTTTCTAAGCAATATAGATCTATTCGATGCAGACTTTTTCGGGATTTCCCCGAGGGAAGCTGCTTATATTGATCCCCAACAACGTTTATTATTGGAAGTGGTCTGGGAAGCGCTGGAGAATGGTGGCCTGGTACCTGCAAATCTGGTTGGTTCAAGAACTGGTGTATTTATTGGGAAATTTGCAATGGAGTATCACCTGATGCAGTTCAGCGAAATGCAACGGGAACTCATAGGTCCTCATTCAAGTACCGGTACTCTCGGTACGCTACTCTCCAACCGTATTTCACACTGGTTTGATTTTCAGGGTCCAAGTATTGCTCTCGATACCGCTTGTTCTTCATCTCTCGTAGCAGTTCACCTTGCATGCCAGAGCCTCTGGAGCGGAGAAAGTGATCTTGCTCTGGCGGGTGGTGTAAATATTATTTTTAAACCCGAGTGGACTCTTGCTGCCGCAAAAGGTGGTTTTTTATCGGTTGATGGTCGATGCAAAGCATTTGATAAACGAGCAAACGGGTATGTGCGTTCTGAAGGAGCCGGAATCGCTGTTTTGAAACCTTTACCTGATGCTCAACGAGATGGTGATCGTATATATGCTGTAATACGGGGTAGTGCAGTGAATCAGGATGGTCATACAAGGGGTATTACAGTTCCCAGTGCGAATTCCCAAAAGAACTTAATGGATGAAGTATATGGGCAAGCCGGTATTTTGCCTGAGCAAGTTCACTATGTTGAAGCTCATGGAACAGGTACACCCGTTGGAGACCCCATTGAGGCTGGAGCGATTGGGTCATGTTTCTCACAGGGACGCATAAACAGCAATAAATGTTTTATGGGATCGGTGAAAACTAATATTGGACATCTGGAGGCTGCTGCTGGTATAGCTGGCCTGATAAAAGCTGCACTCTGCCTCTATTACGGCAAAATACCACCAAATCTCCATTTTGAAACACCAAATCCGGCGATCCCTTTTGATGAATTGAGACTGAAAGTTCCTACGGAAATTGAGTCATTTCCTGCTAATGCAGAATCTAACTTTGCGGGTGTTAATTCCTTCGGGTTTGGTGGTACCAATGCCCATGTAGTACTGGAAGAAGTGGCACCTGTTGCTGAAAAGAGAGGAGTTGAGATACCCCAAAGAGGAGGTTTTGTATATCAACTCTCTTCCCGTTGTGAAAAAGCTCTCCAGGACTTGGCAATGTTGCACTTGCCACTCTTTAATGATGATAGTTTAGAACTGTACGATATTTGCTATAGCGCATGTTTACGCCGGGATCATCACAACTACCGACTGGCTGTAACTGGAAAAACAAAGGAAGATATTGCCGAAAACTTACGTCTCTATCTGGAAGCTGGAAAAGCTCCCGGTGCTTATGCAGGGGTTGTGGAACAGGGGCAACAAGTTAAACTCGCTTACGTTTTCTCCGGTATGGGGCCTCAATGGTGGGCAATGGGTCGCGAACTCCTGGAAGAGGAGCCACTGTTTACGGAAGTAATAAAAAAATGTGATCAGCTACTTGGTAAACTTGCGGACTGGTCTTTATGGGAGGAGTTAACTGCCGATGAAAAGGATTCACGTATTGATGAAACCCAAATTGCACAACCTGCCATATTCGCTGTTCAGATCGCTTTGGCAGCATTGTGGCATTCGTGGGGGGTACTGCCTGGAATCGTCGTAGGTCACAGTGCAGGTGAGATAGTGGCGGCCCATATTGCGGGGGCTTTGAGCCTGGAAGACGCTATATGCATTATCTATCACCGTAGTCGTTTGCAACATGAGACGGAAGGTGAGGGAAGAATGTTGGCTGCCGGACTACCTGTTATGGAGGCGGAACTCCTGATAGAGGAATATAAAAACCGGGTATGTATTGGTGCTATAAACAGTCCCGGTTCTGTAACTCTGGCTGGTGATGAGGATGCCCTGATAGAAATAGAAAAGGTACTTGAACTAAAAGATGTTTTCAGCCGTTTTGTTCGTGGTAAAGTGCCGTATCATAGCCAAAAAATGGATCGTTTAAAATCAGAATTGATTAAGTCCATTCAAGGAATTACACCGAAGACAACAACGACTCCTCTCGTTTCCACGGTTACAGGGCATTTGATCAGCGGACTTGAATTAACCCCTGCATACTGGTTCAAAAATATCAGGGAAACCGTGCAGTTTGAACCTGCAATAAGAGAATTGATAAAATCAGGTTTTCTTACCTTCCTGGAACTGAGTCCTCATCCAGTGTTAGCATCCTCTATCACTGAAACCCTTATACATCTTGATAAAATAGAGGGTAAGATACTACCTTCCATACGCAGGAAAGAACCGGAGCAGATGTTGATGCTGGAAAGTATTGCAGAACTTTATACCATAGGATATCTGGTGGATTGGAGCAGATTGTATCCTCAACATAGGGCATTCATACAATTACCTACCTATCCATGGCAAAGAAAATCGTATTGGGTAGAATCAGAAGAATCACGAGAGCATAGACTTGGCCATAGCTCCAGACGCACCTCAATGGCACGTGAAGTTCATCCGCTACTGGGAAGTCGTTTTAATATTGCTCACCCTGCCTGGGAAAAGATAATGGATTTGGATTCTTGCGGATATATTAAAGATCATAACGTTGGGGGAAGTGTCGTTTTTCCCGGGGCAGGATATGTGGAAATGACTCTTGCCTCAGCCAGGGAAGAGTTCGGTGAAGGCCCTTATCATATAGTAGACATCGAATTTCAAAAAGCACTCTTCCTACTGGAAAATGAGGTCGTATCTTTACAACTAATTCATGAACCGCACGGCAATAATAATAACAGCCAAGATGCCTTTAATATATACAGTACCGGCAAAGAAAAAAAACGATCATGGAGTCGACACTGCACTGGAAGGTTTGTTGTTGGTAGTGGTATTTTACCAGGAGACATATCTCTTGAGGATATACGCAATAGATGTTCCAGGTTAATCTCAAGTGAGAATTGTTATGAGCGTTTTAAAGAGAGAGGTCTGGAGTATGGCCCTCTTTTCCAGGGGATTAAGAGCTTATACACGGGCAATCATGAGGCCATAGGTAATATTATACTTGATGACTCATTAAACGCAGATTCAGAGAATTACCTGCTGCATCCTTCAATCCTTGACGCCTGCTTTCAGGTTTTTCTGGGGGTACTGGAGTTTGCCGGGGACGTGGAATCTCCCGGTATGTACCTGCCGGTACTGATCGATGAACTCTGTTTTTACAATAAACCTGGTAACGATTCATGGTGTCATGCCAAAATCTATGAACAAAGCCCTGTGCATATAAAAGGCGATATACAACTATTTGATACTAAGGGAAACCTTCTGGTTGAGATTAAAGGCTTTAAGTGTCAATCATTAGAAAAATTAGAAGAAGGCGCCCTTTGGCAAATGCGTGGCACTCTTTTTGGTTATAAATGGATACATGACAAAGGTGATTCAGAAGAAAAAGACTTTCCGGATAAATCAAAGCAAGAATCGAGTACTTGGATCATTTTGGCAGACAAAGATAACATTGGCGATAAGATATCAGATCATCTAAAAGAGATAGATGAAATACCGGTAATGGTTTTCCCGGGACCATCTTATCAGAAAATAAATAGTAACCATTTTCAAATCAGACCAGACAATCTTGAGGATATGCAGACTGTTATTAATTCCATTTCAGTAAACCAATCACATTGCAGAGGTGTAATTTGCCTCTGGGGTATTGACGAAACTTCAGATGATGAAACTACTCCGGAATCACTGAAGAAATCTATGGAACTTGTCTGTGGTAGCGTCTTAAGTCTGGTAAAGACTCTTTCTGATGTTCCCTGGAAAAAACCTCCGCGTCTTTTCCTCATCACAAAAAGAGCAGAGGTGGTTGATGCGGAAGATACATCTGTTTCAATGGAACAATCCGTGTTGTGGGGATTGGGTCGTGTAATAATGAATGAATATCATGAATTAGGATGTACTCTGTTGGATATAAATACTGATGGCAATTTTGACTTGCAATTCCTTTTTCAAGAAATCTGGAACTCTTCTCAGAATAATGGGCATGAAGACGAAATTGCTATCCGGGGTACATCACGTTATATCCATAGATTAATGCCTCTTGAGTATGACTCTTTTGAAAGGATCCCGACCATTCAAGCATTTGAGACATACGAAGGCAAACCGGATAGTAAAAATACTTTATCCGGCACAGCGAAACAATTGGAATTACATACCAACAATGGTGAAGTACAGATACATGCTACTGGCCTCAATTTTAAGGAGTTAACTGAGGCTATGAATGTGCTGGATCTGGAGAACATGAAAGACTCTTTCCCCAAAAAATTTCAGTTTTTAGAAAATATTGAAAACAGCGAAAGCCCATTGGTGGAGGTTAAGGAAACATCGTCGAAAGCCGTACAGGATGATGATGGGGAGATAATGTTTCGTGATGATGCCACCTATCTGATAACCGGTGGTTTAAACGGATTTGGACTTTCAACTGCCAAATGGCTTGTTGCTCGTGGAGCAAGGTATTTGGTACTCATGGGAAGAAGTGGTGCTTCTACAACGGAGGCAAAAGACACAATTGATTCCATGGAAAAAAATGGCGTTCATGTAATGGTCGCAAGAGTTGATGTCTCTTGTCGTGAAGAGGTTTCCAATGCTTTCTCTGATATAAGGAATAATATGCCGGAATTAAAAGGTATATTCCATTCTGCCAATGTGTATCACGATGCGATGTTGTTACAAATGGATATTGCTTCGTTTATGAAGGTATTGATGCCAAAGGCTTTTGGGGGTTACAATCTGCATAAAGAGACACTAAACGACAAACTGGACTTTTTTGTTCTTTACTCCTCTATATCGTCTGTAATCGGTAATCCCGGTCAGGGAAACTATGTTGCGGCAAACGCTTTTCTGGATGCGTTAGCACATCATCGCCATTCAATGGGATTGCCCGCTTTAACAGTTAATTGGGGGGCAATAGCAGACGTTGGCTATTTGGCTAAAAATATGGATGTCGAAGTACATCTGAAAAAGATGGGTATACATCCTATCGCACCGGAACAGGCGTTGAAGACACTCGGTGCTCTACTGACTGTAAAGCAGACAAATATTACTGTCGCTCAGATTGATTGGAAGAGGTGGTCAGAAACATACCAAACAGGGAAATCACCAAGGTTTTCTCTGGTGGTAGATTCCGGGGATGAGTCTGATGACGGTTCTCCAGTTGTCGAGGGATTTAAGTTTTTAGAGGAGATCAGCGATATTTCTCCTGAAAAACGGAATGATTTATTAATATCCCAGATTCAATGCATGGTAGCGGATGTACTTGGCATGAGCAATCCTGGTAAGATAGATACGAATGAGGGGCTATTTGAAATTGGACTGGATTCCATGCTGGCTTCTGAATTAAGAATCAATATTCAAAACTGTTTTGGTTGTACTCTTTCCCAAACGGTGCTTTTTAAGTATCCTACCATTGCAAAGTTTTCAGACTACTTACTATCGGAACTGTTTTCGGTGGAATCAGATTCTGAGAAAAAGGGAGTTGCTTCACTCTCCGACTCCCTGGATGGCCTTTCCGAAGATGAATTAGCCGATCAATTGTCTCAAACATTGTCATCCTTGAAAGATGAGAAGACTATATGAAGGGATTGATTCATTTGTTTATGATAAATGAGTTCGACCCTGTAAGAGTGTGACACTGGATTTCCCCTTGGCATTAGCAATATAAGACGATTTTTAAAAATTATGAGGATTGCATGAAAGAGTATTCAAAAAAAGATAACCGTGAGCTGATCAAAAATGCACTTCTTGAACTGGAAAAGATGCGATCCCGGGTGAAGGTATTAGAGAAACGGGAAAGAGATAGGATGGATCCTATTGCCATAATTGGTATGGGATGTCGTTTCCCTCATGGTGCTGATAATCCTCAGGCGTTCTGGAGCTTATTGCAGAACGGTATCGATGCGGTTACAGAGGTTCCATCAAACCGATGGAGTCTCGATGAATATTACGATATGGATATGGATGCTAAAGGGAAAATCTATTCCAGATACGGGTGTTTCCTTGATCAGGTAGACAATTTTGATGCAGATTTTTTCGGAATTTCTGCACGTGAGGCAGCTCTCATGGATCCGCAACAACGGCTTCTCCTGGAGGTTGCCTGGGAGGCGATGGAAGCCGCAGGACTAACAGGGCCACAATTAAGTGGCAGCAGAACCGGGGTTTTTGTTGGTGTAATGAACCAGGACTACTTGTGGCTTTTTCCAGAATTTGCAGATTTCGATATTCATACTGCAACAGGCAATTCGGCCAGTGTCATTGCAGGTCGGCTTGCATATATTCTCGATTTACATGGCCCGGCCCTTGCGGTAGATACTGCGTGTTCTTCTTCCCTCGTATCTGTGCATCTTGCATGTCAAAGTCTGAGGCAGGGAGAGTGTGATATGGCGTTTGCAGGTGGTGTAAATATGATTTTGTCTCCAATCGTCTCCATTGCAGAATGTCGTGCACATATGCTTTCTCCCGATGGTCGCAGCAAAACATTTGATGCTGCTGCTGATGGTTATGGAAGGGGAGAGGGATGTGGTATGATACTTCTAAAGCGTCTATCCGATGCCTTGGCGGATGGCGATAGTATTGTTGGAATTATACGGGGTTCAGCGGTAAACCATGACGGGGCCAGTAGCGGCCTTACGGTACCCAATGAACTGGCACAGGAGGGAGTGATCCGGCAAGCCCTGACAAATGCGGGTATAGATTCGAGTCAGGTGGACTACCTGGAGGCCCATGGAACCGGAACTGCCCTTGGTGATCCTATTGAAATAAATGCCATAAATGCAGTCTACGGTAACAATCGATCTAAGGATGATCCTCTGTTCGTGGGATCGGTAAAAACTAATATGGGTCATCTTGAGGGAGCTGCAGGAATTGTCGCTTTTCTTAAAACCGCTCTTGCCATACAGCATGGTGAAATACCTCCACATCTCCATTATGAAACACCGAATCCAAATATCAACTGGAAGGATATTCCTATTCAGATACCGAAGTGTTCTACTGCATGGCCTTCAAACCGAATGGAAAAGAAGAGACGGATTGCGGGAATCAGTTCCTTTGGTTTCAGTGGAACAAACGTACACGTTATTTTAGAACAGGCGCCGGATATTGAAGACCGTAAATCGAAAAAAAATGAAACTGCAAGTAAAGTACACATACTGACACTTTCTGCAAAAAATAATAATGCGTTAAAGGAACTTGCAGTTAGATATGATAACTATTTTGAATCCAATCCTGAGATCTCCCTGGAAGACGTCTGCTTTACTGCAAACGCTGGTCGCACTCACTTTGAGTATCGTACCGCAGTAATCGGAGAAGCAGAGGGGGGATTCCAAAAAAAACTGAAAGAACTCTCCTTGCATGCTGACGTCGAAAAGTGTCCAGGATCTATTAAGCCGAAGATTGCATTTCTCTTCACTGGTCAAGGCTCTCAGTATACCGGTATGGGATGGGAACTTTACGAGACCCGACCGGTTTTTAGAGAAGCGATGGACCGCTGTGATAAAATATTGAGTCAATACATGGACAAACCACTTCTGGAGATTTTATACCCTGATGAATTTAAAAAGAGAGATAAGGGAATTAAATATCAAACGGAGTCTACTGACATTATTCATGAAACTGCATATACACAACCTGCAATCTTTGCCATAGAGTATTCTCTGGCAGAGTTATGGAAATCATGGGGAATAGAGCCATCCGTAGTTATGGGGCACAGTGTGGGAGAAAATGTAGCAGCTCACCTGGCCGGAGTTTTTACATTGGAAGATGCGTTGAAAATGGTTGCTATGAGGGGATGCCTTATGCAGAGCCTTCCTAAAAATGGCAGGATGGTTGTCGCGCTTGCTAATGAGAGTCTGGTTGCCGAAACAATCCGGGCATATGAAGATCGTGTTTCCATTGCCGCTATAAATGGACCACAAAGTGTGGTTATTTCTGGAGAGCATGAAGCAGTGGCAAAAGTAGTTAATTCGCTTCAGGAAAGCAGGATCATGGTAAGCGGTTTAAACGTCTCCCATGCCTCCCATTCTCCTCTTATGCGGCCTATTCTGGATAAATTCAGAAATATTGTCGAAGATATAACCTATACATCTCCTCGCATGGATATCGTTTCAAACGTTACTGGCAAGTTAGTAAAAGATGAAATAACAAACCCTGCGTTTTGGGTGGATCACGTTGAAAAACCCGTAAGATTTGCGAACGGAATGACTGCACTTCATCAGGAAGGGTATGAAATATTTGTGGAGATCGGTCCGGGTTCTACTTCCCTTGGAATGGGTCGTCAATGCTTGCCAGATGGATTTGGAGAGTGGTTGCCCAGTATCCGTGAAGAAGTTTCCGATTTAAGACAGATGTATGAAAGTCTTGGTAGTTTATATGGAAAAGGGATTTCAGTGAATTGGAATGGTTTTTACTCCGATTCGTCGTTACGGCGTATTTCCCTGCCAACATACCCGTTTCAACGCAAGCGGCACTGGTTACCGGAGAAGGTTTCTGATCCCGGGAAACGTTATGAAAATTGGTTCTATGATATATCATGGAATGCACTGCCTTTTCCCGATACGGTTCCTCCACATGCCTGTTCCGGTCAGTGGGTTATATTTGAAGATACCGGCGGTGTCGGACATGATCTTGGGCTAACATTAGACTCAGTCGGAGTAACCTGCACTCGGGTAACTCGTGCAAATAGCACAGTACGTACCGGAGAAAATACGTTTACCGTCAATCCACAGGAACCAGGATCTTTTGAAGAACTTTTCAATATGATTTCTCTCAACCAGACATCACTGGAGGGAATAGTGTTTCTCTGGGGTCTCGATACAACACATACGGAACAACTTGAAATCTCTTCTCTTGAAAACGATATACGAATAACGCTGCACAGTACATTAGGGATTTTACAGTCTGTTGCCAGTAACGGTAACACCATTACACCGCGTTTATGGTTGATTACACGAGGAGCAGTTTCTGTTCGGGAAGAAGACTCTTCCATTGCGGTATCTCAAAGCCCGCTTTGGGGTTTATCAAAGGTAATCCCTGTAGAACATCCGGAATTGTGGGGTGGAATCATTGACCTTGATCCACAGGCATCGACAGGTGAATGCGTGGATCAGTTATTATCATCCTTCAACCATCGAAGCCGAGACGACAGGGTATCTTTCCGAAATGGAATCCGCTATGTTGAACGAATGATCAGACAGCGGATGGATAAGAGTGTTCCCGGTTATTCAGTTACGTTAAGAGAAGATTCCTCTTATGTTATTACAGGAGGTATGGGGGGTATGGGACTGCGGACCGCCTCCTGGATGTTTGAACGAGGAGCACGCAGTTTCGTTCTGATCGGTAGGTCTCCAATGCCTCTTCGTGAAGAGTGGGAAAACCTTTTATCAGATCATCCGAAATTTGATGCAGTAAAAACTATCCGTTATATTGAAGAACAGGGAGGCAATGTTGTTACAACGGCTTTGGATATTGCAGACGTTGAGCAGGTAAGAGATTTTTTTCACGATTACCAATGCGGTGGGAAACCGCCTATTCGCGGAGTCGTTCATGCAGCAGGATTGTGGAATGACAGATCACTTATGAATATGGATATTGAAGTACTTGATTCCGTTCTCCACTCAAAAATTTTGGGGACATGGCTGCTTCATCAAATATCATCTGAATGGGAACTAGACTTTTTTATTCTATTCTCCAGTTTCTCTTCATTCCTCTCTACTCATGGGCAGGCAAATTATTCTGCAGGAAATATTTTTCTTGATGCCATTGCACGGCAGAGAGCAAAGCATGGGCAGACTGCTCTCTGTATCAACTGGGGTCCATGGTCGGAAGTAGGCTTCGGTGCTACAAATGATGGGATGAAAGCCCACAAGCGCCTTGACTCTTTTGGTATTGGAAGAATTAACCCGCAGCAGGGTTTCGAGATTTTGGATTATTTAATGTCTCAAAAGGCTGTTCAAGCAGGCGTTGTTCCAATTGACTGGGATCAAGTTGCCCGAGTTGATCCACTCTTATCAAGCGCTCCTTTTGTAGAAGATATTATAGGTGTTTCATCCGAATCTAATTTGTCCGTTGACTATGTTGCAGAACTACTCAAATCCCTGAACAACAAGACATCGGAAGAGCAGAAGTGTATTATTCTGGAAAGTTTACGGGATATTGTTGCTGGAGTAATATTTATACAACCGGAGGAAATTGATGCCGATAAAACATTGAATACACTGGGAATGGATTCACTTATGGCCCTTGAAATAAGAAATCGTATACGTCTAAGAACCGGTGTCAGCGTTTCAATTGCAGATATTCTGGGCAAGGCAAAAAATACCGAAGGCCTTGCGATGAGTATATTGGCGGAATTAAAAGTTAAATTACTGATACAAAAAGAGAAAATTAATTGTGGAAAAGAGATGGAGGAATTTACCATATAATCCCTGAAAAAATTATTTTATAACCGGGGGAAAAATAATTTTAGAGAATATAAATTACACTTATGCAAATATCAAATAAGACAACACAGACCCTTATTGATTTCCTTGATGAATTAGCAGCACTGGGCATACGACTTTGGGTCGAGGATAGTTCACTACGTTGCCGCGCTCCGATAGGTAAAATGACCGACGAGATACGCAGTCGATTAAAAGAGTACAAAACAGACTTGATTCGACTACTGGAGAAAGAAGGAGATGAGGATAAAGCGGCAAAATCCATGCTTCGTCCGGTTTTACGTGATGGAAACATTCCTCTCTCTTATGCTCAACAAAGCCTCTGGTTCCTACACGAAATGGAGCCGGAAAGTAAAGCTGCCTACAATGTCCGTGTTATGCTGAAACTCACTGGCACACTACAGGTTGACATGTGGAAACATGCTTTTCAGGAGATTGTCAATCGTCATGAACCGCTGCGTACCTGTTTTGAATCGGTGGAAGGCGAACCTGTGCAGCGAATACTTTCTACCGTGGAAGTTCCTGTAGAAATTATAGACTACAGTCATCTTAATCGGGAAGAGCAGGAAAATTCAACTAAATTTATTTTAGATAAAGAGGGAAAGTTTTCCTTTGATCTCACGAAAGCGCCCCTTTTTCGTACGATTTTAATAAAGGTTGATGACGGCTATTATATCATATTAAATGGGAGTCACTTAATAGCAGATGCCTGGTCGGCAAACCTTGTTCTGCATGAACTTTCTTTGATGTATAGAGCACTTATCGAAGGTCGTCAATTAAAACTGCCAGAGCTAAATATTCAGTATGCGGATTATGTCTTTTACCAACGTCAATGGCTTCGGGGAGAAGATATTACTCCTCACCTTACATACTGGAAGGAACAACTTCGTGATTTGCAAACTTTAAACTTTCCAACAGACTATTGTTATCCTGAAATGCAAACATACGAGGGTGAATCTATACCGTTTCAATTGTCCAGAGAACTTTCCAATTCACTTCGTGATCTAAGCCGCAAGGAAGGAGTTACATTGTATACAACAATGCTGGCTGCCTTTGCCGTACTCCTCAATCGGTATTCGGGTGAAGAAGACATCCCCATCGGGGCCTCAATAGCAGGCAGAAACTGGAAGGAGGTGGAAGACCAGGTCGGTTTTTTTGTCAACCTCCTTGTTCTTCGTCATGATTTTACCGGAACCCCATCCTTTATAAAAATTCTTGAACGAGTACAGGATGCTTACCTGACGGGTATGAAACACAGTGATGTTCCTTTTGATTTGCTGGTGAAGGAGCTGCACCCAGTAAGGAGTCCTGGCCGCAATCCTCTTATTCAGTTTCTCTTTCTCTTTTTACAAAGTACTGACACCGGCGTGGAAGTCTCGGGAGCAAAATTGGAAACGATGCAGGTCCCCAGTGTGACTTCAAAGTTTGATTTCAGCCTTCATGTCGAGGACACGGGAGATATCATTTGCGGATTGATCGAATATAAAACGGCGCTATTTGATGCTTCTACAATTGTGGGTATTCTTGCAGGGTGGGAAAGAATATTGCAGTCAGTTGTACAAAACCCACAACTTCCAATAAGTGAAATCAGGATACTGTCGGATGAGGAAGAAAATGAATTAATAACGGATCGCAACAGAATTGATGAAGTTATGCCAATGCATGAAACCCTGCACGGATGGTTTACACTGCAGGCTCGTCGTAATCCGGAGTCTATTGCTTTGTCTGCCGAAAAATCTTCCCTTACTTATTATGAGTTGGAAACGAAAGCCAACCGTCTTGCGAACTATTTAACTAGAAAGGGGGTTGGGCCGGAAACCCTCATAGGGCTCTACCTGGAGACATCACCGGAGATGATAATTGCCATTCTGGCAATATTAAAGGCTGGTGGTGCATACGTTCCTCTTGATCCGGAGTATCCTTCCGATCGTCCTTTGTACATGATAGACGACAGTCAAACCCGTATCCTTATTTCTACCGAAGATATTGTGTCCCGGCTTAATATTAAAGGAAGTGAAATCGCCGTTATTTTACTGGATAAGGAGGTTGAGGCCATTCAGTCTGAGGAAGAAACACCGCCTCAAACTATTGTAAAAGGTGAAAATGCAGCGTACGTTATTTATACTTCCGGTTCTACGGGTGAACCTAAAGGAGTGATAGTAACTCACAAAAATGTTACACGACTTATGGGCGTTACTGAAGCACTCTACCAATTTAACGAGAGGGATGTCTGGACTCTTTTCCACTCAGTCTCATTCGACTTTTCTGTATGGGAAATGTGGGGAGCTTTATTATATGGTGGTCGCCTGGTAATTGTTCCTCCTCATACTCGTCGTTCGCCGGAAGATTTTTATCGATTATTGATAAATGAAAAAGTTACAGTACTCAACCAGACACCATCTGCTTTTACACAATTGATGATAGCGGATGAGAATCTAAATGAAAAAACCAGTTTAACCTCCATGAACTTACGTTATGTTATTTTTGGTGGAGAGGCTCTCAACATAGCAGGCTTAAAACCGTGGTTTAACCGTCATGGGGATACGCGCCCACAACTTGTTAATATGTTTGGTATTACGGAAACAACCGTACATGTTACCTACAGACCTCTGACAAGGGAGGATGCGGAAGACGGTTCCGGAAGTTTAATTGGAAATAGACTATCTGATCTGACACTCTACATACTTGATCAAAGCCTTCGGCCTGTGCCTGTTGGTGTGATCGGAGAATTATACGTGGGTGGGTCTGGATTGGCACGAGGTTACCTTGGGAGAGCCGCCTTGACCAACGAACGTTTTATTGCCAATCCCTTTGGATCCGAAAGGCTCTATCGTACCGGTGATATTGCCCGTTGGACCAGGAGGGGAGATATTGAATATTGTGGACGTAATGATCATCAGGTGAAGATGCGCGGTTTTAGAATTGAGTTGGGAGAAATCGAATCCGTTCTCATGAAGCATGATCTGGTGCAGGATGCCATTGTCCTGATGAGAGAAGACAAACCTGGAGAAAAAAAGTTGACGGCATATCTGGTTCCCTCGTCTGAGAATGAAATAGACCCATCCAGCATCCGTAACCATTGCCAACGGAAGCTGCCTGAATATATGATACCCGTTGCTTTTGTTCCGATGAACAAATGGCCACTTACTGACAATAAAAAACTGGACAGAGCGGCATTACCCGCTCCTGATCAGGATACGTCGTTAGCGAAAACGACATATTCTGCTCCACGTAACGAAAAAGAGCGTATTCTTGCAGAGGTCTGGTCACAGGTTATGGAAATAAAGGAGATAGGGATTGACGATAACTTCTTTGATCTGGGGGGTGACTCCATACTTTCTCTGCGACTAATCGCTAACATCAGAAAAAAGGGACTTGCCTGCTCCTTAAAACAACTTTACAAATACCAGAATATTCGTCAGATGGCAAATGCACTTGATTTTTCAGAAGGTGAGGAAATTGTAGAATTCGGTTTAATGCCTTTCGCTCTGATTGGGGAGGAAGATCGGAACAAGATGCCTTCCGACGCTGAAGACGCCTTTCCCCTTTCCCAGTTACAGGCAGGTATGCTATACCACAGAGAAGTGAATCCGGATACAGCAATTTACATCGACATTTTCAGTTTTCATATGTGCCTTCCCTGGAGTGAGACCGCGTGGCCGAAGGCTTTTCAAAAACTGATTGACAGTCATTCAATGTTGCGTGCTTCTTTTCACTTCGCAGAGTTCAGTGAACCGCTGCAGATAATACATAACAAAGTAACTGCTCAATATACTATTGAAGATGGGCGTACTCTCTCCACTGCCGAACAGGAGGATGTAATTACACGGAAAATTGAGAATTTAAAAACGAAACACTTTTCCATAAAAAATCCTCCATTATTATATTTCCATCTTCTGCGTCGATCCGAAGACCATATACAGATTACTTTTTCATTTCATCATGCGATACTTGACGGCTGGAGTGTCGCGACGATGATTACTCAAATGATGCAGGATTACTTCAGGGAATTAGGTCGAAGTATTCCTTATCGAGAAAAGTCTCAGGAAATGGGCTTTTCCGACTTTGTTTATCTAGAAAGGCGCGAATCAGCTTCTAAAGCTCATCGAGTTTTCTGGGAGGAAAATCTGAATAAGTTGAACTATACATCTCTGCCTCGCTGGCCTCACCCTGTACAAACAGGAAGAGATATTAAACAGTTGAAGATTTCACTTTCTGCAGGGCTTTCCAGTGGTATTTCCAGTCTTGCAAAATATGCGTCAACACCGGTAAAAACAGTTTGCCTGGCTGCCCACTTAAGGGCTCTTGCCTTATGGTATAACCGGCACGATGTGGTAACTGGTCTGGTATCTAACGGTCGACCGGAGATGGATGGAGCGGAGACAGTACTTGGCCTTTTTCTTAACACAGTTCCCTTTCAAATGGAGTTGAAGGATGGTTCATTCAAGGATCTGCTGAAGCAGACCTTCCGAACGGAACAGGAATATATACCCAACCGGCGTTTTCCCACGGCACTTCTCAAACAGATGAATAACGGAAAACCTCTCTATGACGCTGGATTTAACTTCATCCATTTCCATGTTTACGGAGATGTGGTAGGAATGGATGATTTTCATGTAATTGATTACCGTGTCTTCGAGGAAACAGAATTCTCCTTTGTAGCAATTTTCAGTATAGATCCACAGACAGGTTTTATGGGTATTGAATTCATGTATGATGGCGCGCAATTCCCGGAAGAACAGATCCATGAAGTCTCATCCTATTATTTGAGAATCCTTGAAGCCATGGTACACGATCCGGAACAGGATCATCAACGATGTCGAATAATCGCTTCAGCAGAAAGAAACCGATTGTTACAGGAAATTGAAACAATAGATTATAAAAAGGCTGTAGGAATTCATGAATGGTTTTATGTTCAGGCAATGCAGACTCCTGACCGGATTGCTCTTGTTTGTGACGGAAGTGTAATTACTTATCAGGAACTGGATATCCGGTCAAATCGTCTTGCGCATTATCTGATTCGTCTGGGGGTAGGTCCGGAAGTGTTGGTAGGTATCTGCATGGAACGTTCTCCGGATATAATAATTGCTGTCCTGGGCATTTTGAAAGCAGGGGGGGGATATGTGCCTATTGAGCCGGCAAACCCTGAAGAAAGAGTTGCGTTTATTCTTGAAGACGGAGGAATAAAAGTTCTTATAACCAGTCAACCGATACTTTCGCAATTTAATAATGCGACTACACACTTGGAGAATACGGTACTGTTAGATAAAATTGAGTGTGACTTACAGAATGAGAATTCTGAACCTCCAGCGATAAAAATAGAACCTGAAAATGTTGCTTACGTTATCTATACTTCAGGTTCAACTGGTATGCCGAAAGGGGTTGTGATTACTCATAATAATGTAACCCGATTAATGGCTGCTACCGAAGAGTGGTATAATTTTAGTGAGACGGACATTTGGACTTACTTTCATTCCACTGCCTTTGATTTCTCCGTATGGGAAATGTGGGGCGCACTACTTTATGGTGGAAAACTGGTTATTGTATCCTATACAGTCAGTCGGTCTCCTCGTGATTTTTATCGTCTGTTGATTGATGAACAGGTAACTGTACTCAACCAGACACCATCAGCTTTTGGACAGTTACTACCTATAGACAGCGAATTAAGGGGAAAACTGAATTTGCGTTATGTTATTTTCGGAGGTGAAGCGCTGGAACTGTCAATGCTTAAGGATTGGTTTGAGGACCATGGAGATGAGCAACCCCGCTTGATAAATATGTACGGAATTACAGAAACTACTGTTCACGTGACATATCGTCCTCTAAAAAAAGAAGATAGCATAAATAAATCCGGCAGTATCATAGGGAAGCCGATTCGCGACCTTTCTCTTTATCTTCTGGATGAACAGATGGAACCGGTGCCAACAGGTGTTTCCGGTGAACTATACGTTGGCGGGGCCGGTCTGGCAAGGTGTTACTTGAATAGAGACGAACTAACAAAAGAGCGTTTCATCTCCAATCCTTTCGGCTCAGGACGACTTTATAAAACCGGAGATCTCGCTCGTCGACTTCCGGACAGCGATTTGGAGTTTATTGGTCGTGTTGACAGACAGGAAAAAATCAGGGGGTTCAGAATAGAACTGGGAGAAATAGAATCGGTGCTCCTGAAATCACCTGGTGTTCAATCTGCGGCAGTCATTGTTCGGGAAGATAAGCCGGGTGATAAACGATTAACCGCCTATATCGTTCGGAAGGAAAATAACGAGACTGCTACCGTGGAAAGCCTACACACAAGTTGTCAGGGCCGTCTACCTGACTATATGGTACCCGGTTCGCTGATCTTTTTACCATCTCTGCCTTTAACATCGAATGGGAAGCTGGACTACAAGGCATTGCCGGAGCCGAATGCTCTTGCTCTTGCTGATGCTAATGACGACTGTATATTACCATCAACCGATCTGGAGAAAACACTTTGCTCCATGTGGTCAGAAGTGTTGGATGTTGACCCGATAGGCATAAATCAGAATTTCTTTGAGCTGGGAGGCCACTCCCTGGTTGCCACACAATTGATTTCCAGAATACGCGTGAAGTTTTCTATTGAATTGTCTATTACGAGTCTCTTTGATGAACCGACAGTTGAGGGTCTGGCAAAAATAATCACTGAAGAACAAACAAAACAGGAACAGATAACAATAACCCCAATTTTGAAAGCGAAAAAGAAAAAAACAAAACAGATTACTCTTTCAGATGGTGGAAATATTATATAATTGCTATTGCTGGTTTATATATAGTGAGGGTATGCCGAATGAGAAACGTAGAGAGAAGCTATAAAATATAAATAAACTATTGAGAAAGAATAATATCGTAATTTCAAATAAATTCAAATGATCAATGTTGTATCATTTCTGGATATTTCTTTATGAACGTAACCATTACTCCCGTATCTTCTGCCCAGCGTCGATTGTGTTTTCTCGATCAACTGGAACCTGGTAATCCCGTTTATCATTTTCCCGCTGCTGTGAGGATGAGGGGGACAATCAATTTTAACGCCCTTGAACAGAGCATTAATGAGATTGTTGCTCGTCATGAGACACTGAGAACGACTTTCGGTTTTCATGATGGTGAAATGGTACAGATTATTCACCCGCAACTTCGCATTAATATTAGAAAAGAGTTTTTGGAGAACGAAGAGTCTTTTCAAAAGGCACTACGTAGTGAAATTCATCTCCCTTTTAATCTTCAGACTGGGCCGCTATTGCGTTGCGTTTTGTATGAACTGTCTCCACAGGATACTGTTTTTCTCTCTTCCATGCATCACATTGTCGCGGACGGTTGGTCTGTTGGGGTATTGGTTCGAGAGTTTTCGGATCTGTATAAGGCTTTTGTAAAGGGAGAACCATCTCCACTACCGGAACTGGAAATACAGTACTCAGACTTTTCCGAATGGCATAATGAGCTGCTTGAATCACCTGCAATGCAACGTCAGATAGACTACTGGAAGAATACTCTTGATGGAGCATCAATGGTTCTGAACCTTCCGACGGATTATCCACGTCCACCTATCCAGTCTTTTCGGGGTGACACACAATTCTTCAATATAGATTCGACTATTGTCGATCAGCTTACAGCGTTGGCCCGAAAGGAAGGGGTAACGTTGTACATGGTTTTGCTGGCTGCCTTTCAATTGCTTCTTTCAAAATATACGCAACAGGATAACTTTGTTGTGGGGACACCCATCGCAAACCGCAATCGTGTTGAAATTGAAAATCTTATCGGATTTTTTATTAATTCCCAGGCTTTGCGTGCCGATCTATCCGGCAATCCAAATTTTATTGAGTTATTAAAAAGAGTAAGGCGTACATGCCTTGGTGCTTATGATAACCAGGATCTGCCATTCGAGACACTGGTTGATGCCATGCAACCGGACAGAGACAGGAGTCGAGCTCCTATCTTTCAGGTTATGCTCGTTCTGCAGAATGCCCCCCAGGAGAAACTGGACATTTCCGGCTTGACCATGGAGATTATGGATATACCCATGGACACTGCAAAGTTTGATCTTGCTCTTGTGCTGGAGCAGAGAGAGGATGGTATGGCTGCCCGTTGGGAATATCTTACCGACCTTTTCTCATTCGATACAATCCGACAGATAGCCAGTCATTACGAAAACATACTTGCTAATGTCTGTAGAGAACCCGGGTCGCATATTTCTCATATCCCTATGCTTTCGGAACAGGAGCGTATTGAACTGTTAACTCAAGGACAGGAATGTGAGCTGACAGATGAATGGAACGGTGGAATTCTTGAACTGTTTGCTGAGCAGGTGATAAAAAGTCCTGAACAGACCGCACTGGTTTTCGAGGAGGATCGAATGATTTACCGGGAATTGGATGATTATTCGAACCGGGTTGCCAATTATTTACGCCATCAAGGTGTTGGCCCTGATACTCTGGTAGGGTTGTGTATTGAACGTTCAATGGATATGGTTATCGGAATTCTTGGTATATTGAAAGCAGGTGGTGCATATGTACCTCTTGACCCTGCTTATCCGACAGAGCGACTTGCCTTTATGATATCCGACAGTAAAATTCAAGTACTCTTAACTGACAAATCATTTCCGGACAGACTGAAACAGGATAATCAGGGTCTTAAAATTATTTCTTTCGACATGGATGCTAATGAAATTGCGAGACAGGACTCGAAGGCACCGGGAATATCCATTTTACCGGAAACCGCTGCTTATGTAATTTACACCTCTGGCTCCACTGGAGAGCCGAAAGGTGTGCTTGTTACTCACAACAACGTTACTCGTCTCTTTACCTCCACAAAGGAGTGGTTTCATTTTGATGGTGATGATGTCTGGACTCTGTTCCACTCTTTTGCCTTTGATTTTTCGGTATGGGAGTTATGGGGTGCTCTTCTTTTCGGTGGTAAGCTTGTCATCGTTCCTCACATGGTAACACGAACTCCACGAGATTTTTATCAATTGCTGATTCAAGAAAAGGTAACGGTCCTCAATCAAACACCATCTGCATTTAAAACGCTTATTCCGGTTGATGATGAACTGAGAGAGAAGTTGTCACTCCGATATATAGTCTTTGGAGGAGAAGCACTTGAACTTCCAATACTTCGGCCATGGTTTGAAATTCATGGAGATAGTGTACCCACGTTGATCAATATGTATGGGATTACAGAAACAACGGTGCACGTTACCTATCGTCCCATCCGTATAGGAGACACGGAAGGTAAAGTGGGAAGCGTAATAGGAAAGCCGATCCCAGATCTGCTACTTTATATTCTGGATGATACTATGGAACCGGTCCCTCTGGGTGTAATGGGTGAACTGTATATTGGAGGTGAAGGTCTGGCGCAAGGTTACCTGCATCGTCCTGAACTGACAGAGGAACGGTTCTTGAAGAACCCTTTTGGTCAGGGACGTTTGTACCGAACAGGAGATATGGCGCGCAGGTTACGTAACGGGGAAGTTGAGTATCTTGGAAGACTGGATCAACAGGTAAAAATTCGGGGGTTTCGTATTGAACTGGGAGAGATTGAGACAGCTCTTTTGCGTTACACCTCTATTCGTGAAGCAGCAGTTATTACACGTGAGGATACTCCAGAAAACAAGAGATTGGTTGCCTATGTGGTAAAACAGAATAGTAATGAAGTCATCGATGTCGATGCGTTGAGAACTCACTGTGCGGAGTGGCTACCTGACTATATGGTTCCGGTTGCGTTCGTAATGCTTGATACTTTACCACTTAATAATAATGGAAAACTGGATGTCTCTGCTCTTCCGGCCCCACAAATTGAACAAACGGAACCGCTGGAAGCTTCTGATGTACCGACAACTGCCGAAGAAAAACTTCTTGCTGAAGTCTGGTCAAAGGTACTGAACATAGGCGATATAGGAGTTAATGATAACTTTTTTGAACTGGGTGGAGATTCCATACTTACCCTTCTGGTGGTTTCAGAAATAGGGAAAGCCGGTTTTGAAATTACTCCTACACAGATTTTTGATTTTCAGGCAATTGCCGGTCTTGCCGGTGTTATGAAAAAGAAAGAGACGGCAACTGCTGTCTTGTCTACGGAAAGATATTCACTTTCCGGTCTGGATGAGAGTTCCTTACAACGCATCAGGGATGAGAGAGGAGAGGTGAGCGATATATATCCGCTTAGTCCCATGCAGGAAGGTATGTTGTTTCATACTCTACTTGAGCCTGATTCCGGAAACTACTTTGAACAGGTTATGGGTGATCTGGAGGGAGAACTCAATCAAGATGCTTTCTTCAGAGCATGGCAATCTGTCATGGAAAGGCACCCTGCATTAAGGACCTCCTTTCTCTGGCTTGATGCTGAAACACCGCTACAGATGGTCCATCCTGGCCTCACATTCCCTTTCGAAAAGTACGATTGGAGAGAGCAAAGTCTAAAGGAGCAGGAGGTTTGCCTTGAAACATTTCTGGAGATGGACAGACAAAAGGGGTTTGATTTTCAGACACCTCCGCTCATGCGTCTGACTCTTATCCACCTGAATGAGCTACGTCATCGCTGGATCTGGAGTCACCATCATATTCTTCTGGATGGTTGGTCAGCTGGTCTGATCTTTAAAGAGGTGCTTCATTTCTATGAAAAATATCATATGGGAACTGTTTCCGATTCACTCCCGGATTCCCGTCCGTACTCTGATTATATTGTCTGGCAGAAGAACCGGGACATGGTTGACGCTGAAAAGTACTGGAAGAACGAGCTTAGGGGATTTGAATCCGTCACAAAAATAGGAACTACCCTGAGCAGGGGAGCGGAAGGCCCTGGTTTTAACCTGCTGGAGGAAGTTAGACTTACGGAGGAGGAAACATCCAGAGTGCAGGAATGGGTACGTAGTCAAAAAATGACGTTGAATTCCCTGATTCAGGGAACGTGGTCGTTACTCCTCAGACGTTATGGAAATGAGGATGTTGTTTTTGGTGTAACTAATTCAGGACGTCCACCGGAGCTGGAAGGTGCCGGGTTTATCGTAGGCCTTTTTATCAATACGTTACCCATCAGAGCCCCGCTGGGAGATGATTATACCGTTATCGACTGGCTCATGAAACTTCAATCAAAACAGGCGAAGCTGATGGAATATGAATTCTGCCGTTTGGTTGACGTTCAGAGATGGTCTCAAATTCCCCAGGGCGAAGCGCTCTTTGATTCTCTTGTGATTTTTGAAAATTATCCGGTAGATCCATCTATAAACCTCGAAACAGCGGGGATAACATCCGTTGACGTCTGCTCCTTTGAACGTACTAACTACCCTCTTACTCTGGTAGCCGGTCCGGGAAAGGAACTTATCTTTAAGTTTCATTATGATGCAGACCGATTTGGATTAAATGAAATACGCAGTATGGCAAAACAGTATCTATTTCTGCTGAAGGAGATCATTGCAAATCCTCACAAGAAGATTTGGGAAATATCTCTACTCTCGGAAAGTGAAAGGGAGAAAATTTTATACAGGTGGAATGATACTCGTGCCGATTATGACCAGACTAGACCTGTTCAACAAATTTTTGAAGCGCAGGTAGCTGACAATTCAGAAGCGATAGCGCTTGAATTTGCCGATGAACGACTGACCTATCGAGAGCTAAATAACAGGGCAAATCAGATGGCAAACTATCTTAAGACATTGGGTGTTGGATCGGAAACAGCTGTTGGTATTTGTATGGAACGATCACCTGAGATGGTTACAGGGATTCTGGGGATTTTAAAAGCGGGAGGGTTTCTGGTACCACTCGCACCCAACAATCCGGAAGAACGTCTGGATTTTATGCTTCTGGATTCCGGAATATCCTGTCTTTTGACCTTGCGGAGTATCCTGGAAACATTTCCTGAAAAGATTAAGAAATATCTGTCTCGTGTTGACATCAATATTATCTGTCTTGATGAGAACAGAGATCTATATAATAGACAGAGCACGGAGAATATCCCTGCGTCGTCCGGGCCGAAAAATCTGGCGTATATGATTTATACCTCCGGTTCCACCGGAAAGCCAAAGGGTACACTTCTGGAACATCGTGGTCTTGTAAATCTTGTATTTGACCATGTTCGTCGCTTTGATCTAAAGGTGGGAAGTCGGATGCTGCAATTTGCTAACCTCAGTTTTGATGCTTCAATTCTGGAAATATCCATCGCCCTCTGTTCGGGGGCAACTCTGTATCTGGAAAAAGAGGAGACTCTGTTAGCAGGATCTGCTCTTGCCGAAATATTAAAAGATAAAGCTATCAGTCACACGTTTCTTCCTCCCACGGTCCTTGCTGGTCTGCCATCGGATGGACTTCCCCGATTAAAAGTACTCTGGTCTGCAGGTGAGGCATGTTCACGTGACATTGTGCGGAAATGGGCGAAAGGTCGTCGCTTCTTCAATGCATATGGTCCAACGGAAGCCACGGTATGTTCCACTATCTATGAATGTAGTGAAAGCGAACAAGATCCTCCCATCGGATATCCGATCGACAATATCCGTACCTATATTCTAGATGTCAATGATCAGCCGCTACCTGTCGGTATTCCCGGAGAACTACACGTTTCCGGTGTCTGCCTGGCGAGGGGATATCACAGCCGTCCGGACTTGACCAAAGAAAAATTTATTACTAATCCTTTCGAGCAGGAGGGAGATTACTCTCGTCTTTACCGTACGGGAGACCTCTGCCGCTACCGATCTGATGGTGCAATTGAGTTTATGGGAAGAATTGACCGACAGGTTAAAATAAGGGGGTTCAGGATAGAGTTGGGAGAGATTGAGTCAGTGTTAAAAGAGTGCGGTGGAGTTCATGACGCAGTAGTAACCGTTCGTGAAGATGCTCCAGATCACAGACAGTTGTCAGCCTATGTAATTCCAAATGACAGTTATAAGAAGAGTCAGGCTGAAGAAAGCGATCTAACCACTTTAGTGAAAAATTATCTTGCGAACAGAGTACCTGCCCACATGCTTCCATCCTTCTACACAATAATGGAATCTTTCCCTTTAATGCCCAGTGGAAAAATAGATCGAAATGCGCTTCCTGAACCGGAAAGGGATTTCGTAGGATTGGAGACAGTTACACCAAAGAATCAAACGGAGGAAATCCTGGTGTCAATCTGGGAGAAAACACTTGGGGTTGAAAATATCGGTGTGAAGGACAACTTTTTTGAATTGGGTGGAGATTCTATCCTCAGTTTACAGATAATATCCAGGGCACATCAGGCCGGACTGAAGATAACACCGAAACAGATTTTTACCTCTCTGACCATTGAAAAACTTGCTTTGGAGTCAGAGCCTATAGAAAAAATAGAGAGTGTCAGGGAAGAATTAACAGGTGATGTCCCGATTACCCCGATACAGATATGGTTCTTCGAACAGAATCAACCAGATCCTCACCACTGGAACCAATCACTTCTATTAGAAGTGAAGAAGCCGATTGATGTGGAAATACTTTCCCGATCACTGGATATCGTAGTGGAGCACCATCAGGCGCTCAATTTTCGTTATGAGATAAAAGATATATTAGGGAGGCAATTTATACCAGATGACCGTAATTCTGTTCATGTTTCAGTATTTGACCTTTCAGATCCCGACCGCAATAATGGAAAAGAGCGAGATGAAAGAATAGAGGAAATTGCTTCAGGTTTGCAGTCAGGCCTGAACTTATCTCAAGGACCACTCATGCAGGCCGCCTATTTTAAAATGGGGGACGATGTTAATGGCAGATTCTTGCTGATTTTTCATCATCTTATCATAGACGGAGTCTCCTGGAGAATTATTTTGGGAGATCTGATAAAGGTGTACGATCAACTTGAAAAAGGTGAGGAAGTCTCTCTTTCTGCCGTTACGGTCTCCTATCATCAATGGGCTGCTGCGCTGAAGAGATACGCTCAATCGGAAGCTATCAGGAGTCAACTTGACTATTGGACAGAGCAGGAAGATGCCGTTCCTCTGAAAACAGACTTTCCGTGTGAACAGAAGGATAATCTGGTTGTTGATGTAAAATCGATTACCTCATTTTTGAATGAACAGGAGACAGAATCACTTCTGCGCGAAGCGCCTGCCGCTTATGGAACACATATAAATGATATTCTGCTTACTGCCTTACTGATAGCTTTTAAAAAGTGGACGGGACAAAAGAGCCTGCGTATACATCTGGAAGGACATGGAAGGAACGATATTGGTGACGGGCTGGATCTTTCAGGAACAGTCGGATGGTTTACTTCTATTTATCCGGTTGTGTTAAGAAACGATCAGGAGGATTCTATGGGAGGGTTGCTGAAATCGGTAAAAGAACAACTCCGTTCAATACCAATGAACGGTATCGGTTACGGTCTATTACGGTATTCCGGTAATGATGACGATGACTACCACAAAAAACTTGCTTCCATACCTTCGCCGGAAATAAGCTTCAATTACCTTGGTCAGACCAGCCAGCTACAGGCGGAGGGCTCAAGATTTACCATCGCCAATGAATCATCAGGAGCCGCAGCGAGTCCCAAAGGGTGGCGGTATCACCTGCTGGACGTAAACGGTATGGTTGTGAATGATCGGCTCAAAGTGGACTTTATGTACAATGATAAGATCCATGGTCGAGAGACGATAGAACATCTATCAGACGGTTTTATAACAGCCTTGCGTGACCTGATAAATCACTGTATACAACCTGAATCAGGTGGCTATACCCCTTCCGATTTTGATAAAGTTGAACTGAATGAAGAAGAGCTAGGATCCATCATTGATGAACTTGAATAGAAAGTTCATTATTTTTTCTCTAACCTGTCCCTCGCAAATATTCATCTGAGATCAATTTCAGTGATAATCTGCCAGATCTGCTGATTGCCCAACTACACGTAAAAAAGGAGGTTAGGGTGATTTAAGAGATTATGCAGCCGTTAACAAACAGGTTCTAACCTCGTTCAAGAAGCTACACCATATCACAAAAGGACTTACAACTTTCGGTGACGGTAAAGTCCTAAAAAGTGTGATCATCTTGTGGCCAAAACTATAGAGGTGGTATCGGAAGTCAAATTTCTATGCCCCTTTTTTATAAATCATTCATTCTTCACCCCAAATATATCTCACCTGTAACCCCTTTTATCATGTTCAAACTGTGAGAGGGATATAACAAATAGAATGAGTTTAGTGATATTTTTTTCATATTGTTACTCAATGAAAAGTAGTTATGTTATTGTTCGGGATTTTATCTCTCTAATAAAATCCAAGTGTTTTTCACTTCTCAAAATAGTTCCAGCATTATAGAAATATAAGAGTTCCCTTGCTTTTATACTCATCTCAAAATAGTTTTCAGAAAATTCCAAAAATATGTTTTGCCTGAATACAACTATAACCAGGATTTGGTTTTCTGAAAAAACCAAATCGCTTTTAGTATATAATGATTTGGTTGACATTATCAGAAAACTGTTTTAATTCAGGTATATAATTTTCAAATAATAAGATCTAATATCTAACACCATTTTGGAATTGTCATAAATTATGGAACTTTGGTTTATATACGCTATATCCTCTGCTGTATTTGCGGGACTATATACGTTTTTTCAAAAAATGGCAGTAGAACAGGGTCACTCTACTTTGCTTGTGAACATGTGGAGTACAGTCGTATCTTCTGTCATGGCATTTACCGTTAGTTGGATATTCTCTGGCTTTGATGGATTGTGGAAAATTGGCCTATTACTCGGTTTTCTTAGCGGGATTACACATATAATAGGATCTATATTCCGCATGGATGCACTTAAGTATATTGATACTGCGATCTTGTTCCCTCTCTATAAAACCGCAGGCCCAATATTCACTCTAGCAATAGGGATGACTATTTTTGCAGAGAAATTTACTGTAGCAGAATGGATAGGTATTATGCTTGGTATTACTGTGCCGTTATTACTTCTTCATAAAAGCGAAAAGTTGCGACAAAAGCATTTATGGAAAGGGATTGTGTTTTTACTTATAGCATCATTTTTCACTGCGGTTGCTGCTGGAATCAGTAAGTATGGATCTGGGGTATTTGAAACAGTATTTTTATTTGTAGCAGTCTCTCATGCGTTCGGTTCAATATCTGGCTGGTGTATTTATGAACTTCAAAAGAAAAACACACAACGCAATGGAAAGTTATTCAAATATCGACATATTGATAAAGATATGCTTAAGATATCATTTTTAGCAGGAATCACACAATTTGGAGGTTTCTCTGCGATGATGCTTGCGTTTGTTGACGGATCTTTGGGTGTAGTTTATGCCATACAATCACTATACATTCTTATACCAATAATACTTTCTATAGTTATTTATAAAGAGCATTGGAATGTACGAAAAATTATTGCGATTATTCTTTCCATCGCAGCATTAGCATTTCTTAGATAGGCATATCATCACCAGACAGGTTATCAGATACATGAAATCTGGTCGGGTAGAGGGGTCGAATACATAACCTTAAACAAGTTTACCAGCGACCGACTGACGTCAACCATTTTCCCTGTCTAACGACAATTATTTTTCCTGCTATCCATTACGAACAATATCAGTGTTGTTGATATTGTTCTTTTTGCATTTATCAAATAAGTAGTTTTTTTATTCCATTCGGAGCTTCCATCCCTCGTTCTGCAATCTATCTTTCGCTTAAAAATTGAAACGAATAATTACAATAGTTTGCTTTGGTTTTTCAGGAGTAAAATGTTAAACTTTAAGTCTTTACGTCAAATTGTGATGGAAGCTATTAAACGTTTTTTCCAGTTACAATAAATGAGCTTAATAATTACTGTTATTTTACTATATCTATGAGTACAAAGAAGAAGATTGAAGATATCTATCCCCTGACCGCGCTTCAGAAGGGAATGCTTTTTCACTGCCTTCGTGATCCTGAGTCTTCTGTCTACTTTGAGCAGATGACCTGCCGACTGGATGGGAAGTTTAACGAAGATGCTTTTTTTAGCGCATGGCAGACATTGGTTGAACGACACACAATTTTGCGCACGTCATTTGTATGGAAGGGGCAGCGAGAGCCGGTCCAGGTGGTG
>Ga0233429_1001522_pt1 | contig 27312 bp, 26 predicted proteins | sample SI_118_April2016_3_FD_179879 | JGI IMG/M metagenome (GOLD analysis project Ga0233429, IMG submission 179879) | Seawater microbial communities from Saanich Inlet, British Columbia, Canada - SI_118_April2016_135_MG | ecosystem: Environmental > Aquatic > Marine > Inlet | place: Canada: British...
GGTCTCCATGACACCGATCCGGACAGGTTCGTTTCTGAGGTCCGATGACCTGCCCCCCTGTTATGGACCATGCGCCAAGAGAGGTTTTTGAAGTAATGAAGCGGTTTGCCGTTGTTGCTGTGCAAACTGCTCCGGGGTGAGATTTTGCAGTGAGCTGTGTGGTCGTACGGTGTTGTAGTCCTGTCGCCATGCTGCCAGGGTACGGCGGGCATCGGCGAGGCTGGTAAACCAGTGTTCGTTGAGGCACTCGTCGCGCAGTTTGCCGTTGAAGCTCTCGACGTACGGGTTTTGAGTGGGCTTTCCCGGAGCGATGAAATCGATGCGGACACCGCGCTGATACGCCCACTCGTCCAGGGCTTTGCCGGTGAATTCGGGTCCGTTGTCCACGAGCAGGGTCTCGGGTTTGCCATGGCGTGAGACGAGCTGGTCGAGGACGCGGCAGACTCGCAGACCTGGCAGGGAGGTGTCGACCTCGGCGGCCAGGCAGCGGCGACTGAAATCGTCCAGCACGTTGAGCACTCGAATGCGACGACCATCGGCCAGTTGATCGGACACGAAGTCCATCGACCACCGTTGGTTGAAACCGACGGCCGGCATGGGCTGTTGCCCACGTGACGCAGCTGGTCTACGGCGGCGACGGTATCGCACCTGGAGGCGCTGCTGAGTGTAGATCCGGTAGATACGCTTGTGATTGTCCAGCCAGCCTTCGCGTCGAAGCAACAGCAGCAGACGCCGGTATCCCCAGCGTCGCCGTTTGGCGGCCTTGTCCCGTAGAGCCGCTGCCAACGGGGCATCATCCCTTTGTCGGGGACGATAGTGATAGGTGCTGCGATGAAGATCGAGGAGCCCACAGGCACGGCGACGCGCCACATCATACGTCTGTTGCAGATGGTCCACGGCACGTCGCTTCGCTGCAGGCTTCACCAGTTTTTTGAGTTGACATCCTTCAGCATCTGGATGTCGAGGGCTTGGTCGGCGACGATGCGTTTCAGACGGCGGTTTTCTTCCTCCATCTGTTTCAGGCGCTTGGCATCGCTCACGTCCATGCCACCGTATTTGGCTTTCCAACGGTAGTAGGTGCCATCGGCAATGCCGTGCTTGCGGATCACATCGGCGACGGTCGCACCTGCTTCAGCCTCTTTGAGGATGGCGATGATCTGTTCTTCGCTATACAGCTTCCGTTTCATGAGACGTCCTCCTGGCCCAAATCCTAGGCGGGTGAACTCTCTATGACAATCGTCCAGTTTCAAGGGAGCAGGTCACCGAGACTTCCTATCCTCCGTCTCTGCCCTCAAGAAGTAGAGGAGAGAAGCCCATTGATAACATGGGATTGACCAGACCGGTTAACAGTGTTGCTCAGGTTCACCGGGGACGCTACGCTGCAGTCAGTGATCCGTAGCTGACGGTGGTTCATCGCAGGTCATCCCTGCGTTATGTGTGGGCAGTCAGCGCCTCTGCGTAATCGGTCCATGCGCGACTTTCTGAGATCGCAGACTTGACATGCTCCATGCATTCCGTCAATGCTGACTTACATCAACTGCCTCGAGTCAGGAAGGAGGCTCCGATGTCGGTCATTGGTCATGCGCCAAGGTCGCATAGTATCAGGATTGTGCTGCTGCTGGTTGGTGTCTTGGCTGCTCGTTCAGCCAACGCATGCTCCACGTTCCTGATAAAGGACGGCCCGACGGTGATCGTTGGACACAACCTCGATCAAGACTTCTATACGCCAGGCTCCTTACTGATTAACCCGCGGGGCCAGACGAGACACAGTCGGTGCGCAACTGATTTGGGCCTGACCAACGCCAGGGCTTTGCCTCTCTCATGGACGTCACGCTTCGGATCGGCAACGTTCACCATCTTGGGGCAAGGGTTTCCCGACGGTGGTGTCAATGAGGCAGGACTGGTCATCGCTGAGATGGCGCTTGGGGAGAGCCGCTTCCCACGATCTCCCAACAAGCCCGTCATGTTCATCCACCAGTGGATCCAATATCAACTCGATAGCTACGCCAGTGTGAGCGAGGTGCTCAGCCACGTAGACGATATCAATATCGATCCGAGGGCTACGTTCTCTCCGGTGTCGATGGCCAACTATCATCTCTTCGTGGCGGACGCTAATGGTGCAGCTGCCACCATAGAATTCTTGGACGGTCGAGTTGTCGTGCATTCCGAGCAATCTCTGCCCGTGCCTGTTCTGTGCAACATTCCCTATGCCGTCGAGATGAAGAGATATGCTGCGTCCGCGGGTTTGCTCGGTCCGCTGTATCGCTGGTTTGATTCCGGAAGCGATCAGCGCTTCCTGATCGGCGCAGATGGATTGGCCCACTTCGATCCGACCACACATCAGAACTCGGTAGAATACGCGTTCAACCTTCTCGCTGACATGCAGTTTCCTAGGACGCGTCAGTGGAGCATTGTCTACGATGTTGCGGACCGAGCGGTGGCTTTCCGGACAGCGAGGAGCCCAGAGATCAAGACCCTGGACTTGCGCAGCATCGACTTCTCGGCGGGGACCACGGTTCGGGCAGTCGCCGACATTGATGCCATCGGATCCGGAGACATCTCTGACGGCTTTGAGCCGCTTTCCGAGGACGTGAACCGTGCTATCATCGGAAGGTTCCTGACAAGCCTCGTTGGCTTTGTATCTGGGAGCGGGGATCGCGCTGTCATGGACGAATACCTGCGATCTCAGCACGACCTAACGTTGCAAGAGTTCATCGCCAGGGCTCACCGCATGTCTCTGAGCGCCCTTTCAGAGAGCCAATGAGCCATACAACAGGTCGCGTCCGCTGCTGAAGCGACCGGGCTGGTTGATAACAGGTCCGACCGGGTCGATTTCTTACACTTCTCGAGCCGAGAAGAATTGAGAAGCACATAACATCGAATGCACCTGATGGTTTTGTCAGTGGTTCGCCGTCTCAGTGCCGATTCGACTGGTTGGATCGGTCGTCAGAAGACAATCGGAGAATCTGGCCACAGGTGATTCGCGCGCTATGTGAATAGGAGAGTATGGAAACGACCTCAAGCGACGGTGTTCGTATCTCATTCGAAGTCTGTGGTTCGGGTGACGTCGGCATCGTGTTCATACACGGATGGTGTTGTCAACGTCGACACTGGAGCCATCAGATGCTCCACTTCGGCACGTCGTACACTGCCGTGGCGCTGGACCTTGCGGGACATGGAGAATCGGCCAGTGATCGAGACACCTGGACGATGGAGGCGTTCGGCGAGGACGTTGCATGTGTCCTGGATGCACTTGATGTGAAGGCTGCCGTCCTGGTTGGCCATTCCATGGGTGGACCCGTTGCCGTCGAGGCGGCTCTATCGCGACCCAACAGAGTCATAGGCGTTGTGGGCGCAGATTCGTTCTTCGACTTCTATGGCGACCCTTACGATGCATCTGAGCTTCGTTCCGACTTCGAGGCCCGGATGAAGGACATCTCGCAGGGCATGTTTGACCTCGAGTCTCATCCCGAGCAAGCTGTATTCGCAGAGGCGATGGCCGCCCAGTCGATGGATGTGGCCGTGGGAGCTCGATTGGCCATCTCTGAGTGGGGCTCAACGTGTTTCGAGAATTCGGTGCGTCGCCTTCGAGTGCCAGTCCGAACAATCCAGCAGAAGCGAGATGACGATGGGCTTGGTCAACTTCATCAGCTCGCTCCTCGTTTACCAACTTTCGACGTCAGAGAGATCGAGGACGTTGGACACTTCGTCATGCTTGATGATCCAGAGACGTTCAATCGTCATCTTGACGAATGCCTGGCCGAAATCGTCAACGCCACGTGACTATCGATGAAGAGTGGATGTTCACATAACATCGAATGCAGCAGACGGATGATCAGCCTTCCTAAGTTTGGCGCTGATTCGCCTTTCTCTTTCAGTTGTCCAAAGCAATCGGTGAATCTGTCCGCAGCTGATTCGTGCGTTATGACAAGCGGCAGCTGCTGCCTGAGGGTTGAACAAGGGGTAGGCCCGTCGGAATAGTGTTGCTGTCATGTGCCTCCCGGGTATGCTTCGCATCATCAGGCACTCGCCCAGCCACAGGAACCCACATCGGAGCAAGGAAGAGGATGGACTCACGAACAGCCAGTCCCCGTGGTGCTCTCCCGACGGCATCTCCAGAGGCGGTAGGTCTGTCATCAGAGCGTCTCGACCGCATCGCTCCGATCATGCAGGGCTACGTCGATGATGGAAAAGCGGCTGGCATAACCACTGCTGTGATGCGACACGGGAAGGTCGCCCATCTGGAAAGCGTCGGCTGGCGGGATCTCGAGAACAACCTGCCGATGAGACCGGACACGATCTGCCGGATTGCCTCGATGATCAAGCCGATCACGAGTGTGGCGACCATGATGCTCTACGAAGAGGGAAAGATCCTACTGACCGATCCGGTGTCCGAGTATCTGCCACAGTTCAAGGACGTCCAGGTGAACGTCGCTGGAACTGCAGATGACCCACAACTCGAGCCGCCCAACAGTGGGCCGACGATTCAAGATCTACTCAGGCACACTGCCGGACTGACACTGCATCAGGCAGCGGAAGTAGCGCGGCCTGGTCTCACGCGCGAAGAGATGTTGGCAAGGTGGGCAACTGTACCACTGGAGTACCAACCAGGCGAGGGCTACAACTACCATCCCTCATATAGTCTCTTACCGTACTTGGTAGAGACCGTCTCCGGTCTCTCATTCGACGAATTCATCCACGAGAAGATCCTCTCTCCACTTGGGATGATGGACACCCGCCGTGGTGTGCCAACTGAGAAGCTGGATCGCTTCGCGAAACTCTATGATTGGACGACGAACCAGAGGCTCACAGTTGCCACTGACGAACCTGCTGAATGGCAGGGAGCCACGTCGACGGCCATCGACTATCTGCGTTTCTGCCAGATGATTCTGAATGGCGGAGAACTGGACGGCGAGAGGATCCTTATGCCCGCGACCGTTCGGCTCATGCTCATGGATCATCTGAAGCCCGAGTTACATCCGGGCAATCCCGGGAAAGGCTACGGACTGGGATTCGGCGTCGTGCGCGACCCGGTGTTGATGGGCCAGGTGGGCAGCGTTGGCGAAGCCAATTGGGCCGGTGCGAATACCACGTTCTTCTGGATTGATCGGAAAGCAGATCTGATATACATGCTCTTTTCTCAACTGGAACCCAGGAATCCCTGGAAATTCATGAAGCGAATGCCGCCTCTGGCGCACGCCGCATGCCTGGACTGACACTCTGGGCCTGGCAAATCGACAGACTCAACAGTGAGCCGGCAAGGGAAGCGTTCCTGAAACCCGGATGGGAGTCGAGTTGGTCATAACATGGGTTGGAGCAGATGGCTCTATTGGTGATTCTTTGTCGGGTCAGTGGTTCGCTGGTCTGGGCCGGTTGTCCAATGCAGACGCGAGTCTGGCCGCAGCTCAACCCTGCGTTATAGCCCTATGACCCCAAGACCTGAGGTGTGGAATTGGCTGAGATGATGCGGGCCGTCGTGCTGGACGAGCCTGGACCACCGTCGTCACTGGAGCTTCGAGACATCGCTGTGCCAGTCCCAGAGCCAGGCTGGGTTCTGATAAGGGTGATGGCGTTTGGGTTGAATCGGTCCGAGCTCCATACACGTCTCGGCCTGGCCGATGGAGTCGTGTTTCCAAGAGTCCTTGGCATTGAGGCGGCAGGTATTGTGGCTCAGTGTCCCGGTGGGGAATTTGCTGAAGGGCAGCAGGTCGCCACTATGATGGGCGGTATGGGCCGCACGTTCGATGGTGGGTATGCAGAGTATACCTGTGTCCCAGTCCTTCAGGTGATCCGCTTCGAGAGCGAGTTGGACTGGGGTACTGTCGGCGCAGTTCCGGAAATGCTTCAGACGGCCTATGGATCACTGACGGTAGGACTCGATGGTCAACCGGGGCAGTCGCTCCTTATTCGCGGCGGTACTTCGTCGATCGGAATGGCCACAGCCGTGCTGGCCAAGCAGAGAGACATGACGGTCCTGGCCACTACACGGAGTTCCTCGAAGGAAGCGGCGCTCCACGAGGTCGGCGTTGATCACGTGTTGATCGATCGGGGGACGGTGAGCGAACAAGTGAGAGCGATCCTGCCTGAGGGTGTGGATTGTGCACTGGAGTTGATCGGGACGCCCACGCTTCCCGATACGCTTCACTCGACTCGAGTCCACGGTGTCGTCTGCTTCACGGGAATGCTGTCAAACGAGTGGATCGTGAAGGAGTTCTACCCCATTGACTACCTCCCGAGCGGCGTCCGGCTGACAGCCTATGGCGGCGATGCTAGCGACCTGCCGCAGGAGGCGCTTCAGGCTTTCCTGGATTCAGTGGCTGCGGGGAAGGCCACCGTACCTGTTCATCGTCAGTTCAGGATGGATGAGATCCAGGAGGCCCACGCATACATGGAGAGCGGCGAGGCGTCAGGGAAGCTCGTGGTCCTACCTTGATCGCCCTCAATCCCAGGCACACGGGCAGAGTCGAAGCCTCGACGGTCGAGTGTGTCGAGAGCCGTAATACGCTGGGCACGAGGTGAATGGAAAGCGATCAGGGTTGCTATAACATGTGTTGAGCTGACGGTGTTTCGTCTTTCTCGTTCGCTTGATCAAGGGCAATCGGTGAATCTGTCCACGGCTGAAACTGCGTTATGCTGAGTCCGGATTGAGCGGAAGCTGCCTAGGAGAGCCGTGATAGAGTTCGGTCCAGACCGGAGCGGCCTTGCAGCAGGATGGCACGTAACTCGAGGCGGCAGTGTCTGCGCTGCAGGAGATACTTCGAGACTCCGAAGTGATGGGCATGGTAGAGATCGGCTCGTTCGCCAAGGGTGAAGGGATGCGGATCTTCCGGCGTGCATCTGCTCCGCGAGGACCTTCTACGTCCCGCAGACGGCGACATTGGTGACCCCTAGCCAGCCTTTCTGGCGGCGTTCCAGCGGATCAGGCCATAGATGATCAGGCCAACACTGGATGCGATGCACAGCATCTTGAGAAGAACGATGGTGCCGGACGTGGACGCCGCCGCCGGATCGATGTTGGTGATGTTCGACGCTGAGAGATCCAGATAGTGGTTCTCGGCATAGTCACATGCTGCGGCCAGCACCGGTAGCCAGGCCAGATTGCGAATGCGTGAGGAGCGGAACAGAATGAAGATCAAGGCACCCCAGAAAAGGGCATATCCGGCCGGATAGAACCAGTCGAGCAAGGCCACCTGGCGATACATTTCCATGCCTTCCGGCCCGTACGCCGCGAACACGGTTGTCAGGAAAGCTGCATCGTGGAGCGGCGTGACGTCAGGGATCATCGTTCCCGACAAAGCGCGCAGCTTGAACAGCAACGGGGTCATCAGCGCATTGGTGACGGCCCACAACGCGGCAACAACCCAGATGACCGGTTTGCCAGCGAGAAATCCGAACACGGAATCGGTGGTTTTTTGCATGATATGAAAGACCTATATGGGTTGAGAATGGCTAACTCACGTCGCGCCGCTTGCAAGGCCCTAATCCGTAGACATTGTGAATACGCTTCTCTCTCAAGACGCGCTGGGCAATGATCATTACAGCTCTCACTGCGCCCTCTGTGACCGAGGTGTTGCTCAACGAACCGTGAGCAGGTTCGGGAAGACTGAGTTGCTACATCTCCTGCGTCAGCAAGATGTTCATCTCTGAAAAGCCCCGATCGCGGACCGGCACCAGAGCAGCATAGTCGTCTGACTCAAACATCCCGGTGATGGCGTCCTCTGAGTCGAAGTCCATCACCAGTGTCATCCCACTGGGATTCCCATGGATGACCTTGTCCGTTCTTAGGCGCTTGACCACCTTGCCGCCGGCTCCGGTTAGCAGCGGCAGCACCCCGTGTAGATACTCTTGTACCGATTCCATCTCCTGGGGGTTCGGTTGCGCGGTGACGACGAGCGTGGTTTTCTCGGCCATGGCTGATCTCCATGTCGTTATGGGTGGACTTATAACTAACTGATGTGTTAGATATAAAGTGCCACAAGTTGAATGTCAACCATGAGGAGCTAATGGGCCGCCGAAAGACTTACGACCGTGACGTTCTGATTTCGAAGTCAATGGAGATCTTTCGCGACTATGGGTTCGCGGGCACATCGACCCAGATGCTTGTGGAGGAACTCGGGGTCAACCGATACAGCCTGTACGCCGAGTTCGGCAGCAAGCAGGCTCTCTTTGATGCTGCCTTGGGGCGCTACGACGATGAGGTCGTGGAGCGAAACTTTGGTCCTCTGCAAGCACCCAACGCCGGTGCGGCTGAGATTGTCGCCCTGTTCGAGTTCTTTGCGAAGGCCAGCACGGGCCCCGCAGCGGGCCGTGGCTGTCTGCTGTGCAATACGGCCGTCGAGTTTGGGCCAACCGATCCCAGCGGCTCCGAGTTTGTTGCGCGCTACTTTGCCCGGATTTCGAGTGCTTTCACGCAGGCGCTCGGAAACGCCAAGGAGACAGGGGACCTCAAGGGCTCCGTCGATGTGGCAAAGGAGTCGAGTTTCTTCACAGCAGCTGTCTTGGGTCTGTTCGTCATGATCCGAGCCGTCGCCCCAGCCAAGGTGGTCAAGAACGCCTCCGGTGTTGCGATGCAACATCTGGAGTCACTGAAGGTGAGGTCGAGTTATCCGGGTTGATTGTTTACACGTCTGAGAAGAAGAATCGAAAAGCGCATAACATCGAATGCAGCTGACGGGCCATCGGTTCTTCTTTAGTTGACGATGTTTCGCCTATCTCATTTGGTTGTTCCGACTCGACGGTGATCCGTCCGCAGCTGATTCGTGCGTTATCAAGATCGCTATTCGTGCAAAAATTGAAGTCAGTAACGAATCATGTCCCATCTGCATCATCGACTCGCGGTCTCCCTGACTCACGGATTCTCGCATGAAGTGGCAGTCAGAGAGATAATAACGCTTGTCGTTAATATTGCGTCGCGTTATTATAGACGACAATGATAGAATCCTTCCGTGATAGAGAGACGGCGAAGGTCTTCCGCCGTGAGCGCTCACGGAAATTCTCCGGCTCGCTAGCCCGCTCCGCCCTCAGGAAGCTGCTTCTCTTGGATGCTGCTGACTCGATCCAGGATCTGCGGTCGCCACCTGGCAATCGCCTAGAGAAGCTCACAGGAGATCGTAGCGGTCAACACAGCATTCGGATAAGCGATCAGTGGCGCGTGTGTTTTCGGTGGAAGGCGGGACACGCCGCTGATGTAGAGATCGTGGACTACCACTAGGAGGTCAGCATGCCAACAGCTACAATGCCGCCGATCCATCCGGGTGAGATCCTGATGGAAGAGTTTCTAGAGCCCCTGGGCCTAAGCCAGTACCGGCTTTCCAAGGATATCTCTGTCCCACCACGTCGAATCAACGAGATCGTCCATGGCAAACGCGCCATCACCGCGGATACGGCACTTCGTCTAGCACGCTACTTTGCCACGACAGAGCGGTTCTGGCTCAATCTCCAGATGCGTTATGACTTGGAGTTGGAGAAAGACCACCTTGGCGAGCGCCTGGAAACCGAGGTGCAAGTTCTGAAACGAGCGAGTTGAGATATTCGGCTTGATAACAAGCGATGCACCAGACTCGCTTCGCTCGCAGGTGATCGCCGTGTTATCGTGATAGAGTCATGTGAGAGAAATCCGTGCGAGCATTTCTGAGCATCAAATACTGAGGAGACTCAAGAAACAGGGATGACAACCATACCGGGCCAAGGTCGCGAACACCTGACAATGTGGGAACTCCTAATGACTCGTTTGGGTGAGGCTGTTGCAGACCATCGACCCGTGGATCTCATGGAGCAATTGGCGAACTGCATAACATGCATTGCAGCCGACGAATGATCGGTGATTTCAAGTTGACGGTGATTCGCCTGTCTATCCTGACAACTACCTACAGAGGAGACATTCACAATGTCGCAACGTCAGACTGACTCAACGGCAGACAAGGACGCTCATGACTGGATCACGTTGCACCGCCTGCGGTTTCCCGAGCCGGTCTCGTCCAACGATCGAGTCTTTCCTGTGGTCGACGGGCCCGATTGCTGGATATTCGGACCACATTACGACGTCGGCCCGGATGGGATGCTCACCGGCGTCAGCGACATCTGGGGTGGCGTGGGCATCTGGCACAGTCGTGACGCGGCAGAGGCGATGGTGGCCGCGCCGGGCGACGCCATGCCCTGGCTCGAAGAGACCGTGACCGCATGGCATTGTCTCAGCATCCCGATCTCCCATCGCGGCGAGGTCAACTGGCGTGGGCATGTCCAGAGCGGCAATGCTGTCCGACCTGCAGCCGTCGACCCGGGTGGTCCGTTGATCGTCCTCACCTCGGCGGGTTTCGCATCACGCGATGCTGCAAGGCTTCCGACCATCAAGCGATTCGTGGCGGGCGTTGTCGAAGTCCTCGATGCCTACGGAACGCACGCGGCAAACCTGCGTCACGCAGCGTTCCGTGCGGCTTTCGGTGGGCGTGACGGCTTCACGCTGTCGCTCTGGCACTCTGATGAGGGGATGCGGGAGGCAGCTTACCATCCTGGTGCGCATCGCACTTATGTAGACGAAGACAAGGCGGGGCTCCTCTCCGACCGCACTTCGTTCACACGGCTTCGCGCTATCGATAGCTGGGGCGACTGGGATGGAGAGGTCTTGTCGAGCCAGGCGTGACGGCGTCGAAAGGGATCACGATGGATCGGCGACAGACTTGAGCGTGCTCACTCAACCCAGATACCGCCGTGCCAGCCCCTCCTCCAGCAGCTCCCGATTCAGATACACCCCCTTCGCAACCACCTGTCCCGCATCACTGCTCCCACCCAGATACCTCACATCCCCCAGATACCGGCCGTAGGTGTCAGTGCGCCGCGTGGCAACGACGATCATGTCGTCCACGGCGAGCCTTGCCTCGACGAACTCACGAGCGCGCCGACCCGCACCGGTGTAGAGTTCGGGTGTATCGACACCCCGCAGACGAAGCCGCGGGAAAGCGCGTTGACCCAGACCCAGATCGATGACGACATCGAGGGTGTCACCGTCAATGACACGCCGCACATAAGCGACATACGTCCACAGCTGAGGGCGCAGTCAGAGCAGCAATCACCTTCATGCGACCCGAGCAGCGGGGACACACCCTCACATCATACTGAAACACTCTCGCCAACAGCTTGGCCCATGAAACCCGATGAACGCGCCGCCCATTTGGGGCGCCGTGCTCGCACCCTTCGGTCTGGGTCAGCGCACTGGGACCGGGCACGATCTTGGCTCGGTCAGGGCAAGCCGGGGCCGGAGATCCTGCGGATCTCTTGCGCCGTGGTAGCGATGATTGATGTCCCACTTTAGGGGGAGAACCGCAATGATTAACTGCACCATGGAACACATTCACTTATTCAGTACTGATGCCGAGGTCGCTGGGGAATTTTACGCCGAGGTGTTTGGTATCGAGACAAAGATGGCTCAGACCTGGCAGGGGCTGCCGCGGTGCGATATGAAGTTGGGTGGGCTGACTGTATTGATATCGACTGTTAAGGGTGATCTGCAGGAAACCGCCGGGGACCATAGTGCGCAGCTTGGTATCAATCACTTCGGATTTCGTGTCGATGATATGGATGAGGCGTGTACTGAGCTCAAGGCAAAGGGTGTAGTGTTCACGCAGGAGCCGGTGGATTATAAGGGTGCTAAGGTTGCCTTTATCGAGGGGCCCGATCGAGTCAGCATTGAACTGTTTTGTGACGCTACCCCAGATACCGCCGCGCCAACCCCTCATCCAGCAACTGCCGGTTGAGATAGATCCCCTTGCCAAGTACCTCCCCCGGATCACTGTTCCCATCCAGATACTTCACATCACCCAGATACCGACCGTAGGTGTCAGTGCGCCGCGTGGCGACGACGATCATATCGTCCACGGCCAGCTTCGCCTCGACAAACTCACGGGCCCGCCGACCCGCGTCGGTGTAGAGTTCGGGCGTGTCGATCCCCCGCAGACGAATCCGCGGGAAAGCGCGTTGACCCAGACCCAGATCGATGACGACATCAAGGGTGTCACCATCAATGACACGCCGCACATAAGCAACGTAGGTCCACAACTGAGGTCGCCCCGCACGAACAGTGGCCTTGCCTGATACGGGATCGACAGTGACGACGTCGCCGACACACGTCGTCTCAAAGCCCTGCAAGCGTGCGTCCGGCACCACGACCTGATGAAAGCCGAAATCGATGGCGGGAGCATGGGCCGGCGGCACGGCGTCCTCGACGACACGATACGTGTACGGTTCGCCGAAGTAGGCTCGTAGGGGTGATACAGCTGGCAGTCCGTCATCCACGGGAACCGTATCGGAGTCGGCGTCGATGGCGCGTTTCAGTTGACGTGTCGTCCAGGCATTGTCATCGGCGAGTTGCTCGTAGTGACGCATACGCTCAGGGGGCAGGTGGATGAGGGCCTTGTAGTGAGACCAGCCGATGTTTTCACGCGCGTGAAATGAGGAAATACAGCGGCGAAAGCGCAGGATCTCATATAGCGTGGTCAGGCCCAAGTGCAGGTCTTTACTGAGGTTACGGACGGTTTCGTCGCCGCGTTCGGGGCCACCGAGGCTCTGTAAATGCTGTTGAATTGCATCGCCGATAAACCAGTAGGTCTCGATTTTCTCCCACTCGGCGGCCTGTCGACTGAACTGTCGTCCATCGGTGAGCAGGCTTTCGATCTGCTGACGCAGGCCTGGGTAGCCGGCATTCTCGGTCATGTTGATCTCCCGGAGCTGATAGGGCGTCGGCGTTCGGGTCTGCGACGGGGCGACGGTCGAGCTTTTCGTGCCTCCCCTATATTAGGGCGCTGTCCTGATGGACAGCGACAAGTGCATCCAACAACGACAATGGCTGGTTTATGCCCAACAAGATTCGCGTCGGTGTCCTCTTTGGGGGACGCTCGGCGGAACACGAGGTCTCCGTCACGTCGGCGCGCTCGGCGATGGCGGCAATTGATCGAGATAAATACGATGTGACGATGATTGGCATCGATCGTGACGGCCGCTGGCTGTCTGCGGCCGATGCGCAGAAGCTGCTGGAATCACCCGAAGTGGTCGCCGGGGATCTGACGCCAGTGCGACTCGACTATGCTGGATCGGGTGAACTGGTCGCTGGCGACGGCGGTGAACTCGGTGATGGCAGTGACATTGGTGCCCATGATATCGGTGGCGGTCTCGATGTGATTCTGCCGATCCTGCACGGTCCCTTCGGCGAGGATGGCACGGTGCAGGGACTGCTTGCCCTGGCCGGTGTTGCCTGTGTCGGTTCCGGTGTGCTGGGCTCGGCAGTGGGCATGGACAAAGACATGATGAAGCGCGTCTTCCGCGATGCTGGTTTGCCGCAGGTCGACTATCGCTGTGTGTTGCGCAATCGCTGGCGTTCTGTTCGTGCCGAAATCGTTGCCGATCTGGAGGTGGCCTTTGATTATCCCGTCTTCATTAAGCCTGCCAATCTCGGCTCCTCTGTAGGGATCACGAAGGCGCATGATCGTGCCGAGCTAGAGCAGGGGATGGATGAGGCGGCGCGCTATGATCGCAAGCTGATCGTTGAGGCCTTCGCCGTCGATTGTCGTGAGATCGAAGCGGCAGTGCTCGGCAATGATGACCCGGAGGTGGCGATGCTCGGTGAGATCGTACCGGGCAATGAGTTTTATGACTATGAATCGAAGTATATCGATGAGAATTCGCAGCTCGTGATCCCCGCACGTGTGCGTCCCGAAACAACAGCGCGTCTCGAACAGATGGCGAAGGATGCTTTTGTCGCCATCGATGGCGCCGGTCTGTCACGGGTCGATTTCTTCGTGGGCGAGAAGGACGAATCCGTCATCTATATCAACGAGATCAACACACTGCCCGGGTTCACGCCGATCAGCATGTATCCGAAGTTGTGGGATGCCAGTGGTGTCTCCTATGGAGATCTCATTGACCGTTTGATTCAGCTGGCCATCGAGCGACACCAGGACACACAGGAAACGACGACAGATCGAGGCTTGGATGCGGGTGAGTGATGAGTGAGGCGGGGTCTACTGAGGTAGCAGAGACCTTTGAGCCGATGCCTTTCTGGCACAAGGGGTCTGTCAGCAATCTGCTGTCGCTGCTGACGCTCTTGCTGGGGCTGACCCTGGTCATGAGTGCTGGGGGAGGCGGGATGGCAACCTGGCTGGTTGATCTGGGTCCCTGGATCATGGCGGTCGGTGTTTTTGGTTTCGCCGGCGGCATCACCAACTGGCTCGCCGTGAAGATGCTCTTCGACCGGGTGCCTGGCCTTTATGGATCCGGTGTGATTCCGGCGCGGTTCCGGGAGATCCGCGCAACGGTCAAGGATCTGATCATGACCCATTTCTTCGATGAGGAATATCTACAGCGCTTCTTCGATGAGCATGGGCAGAGTATGACCGGTGGCAGTGGGGGGCTGACGAGGAAGCTCCAGGAGGTGCTCGAGTCGGACGAGGCGGGTCGGGCTATTGAGTTCGAGATCGAGAAACTCAAAGAGGGTCCGATGGGTATGATGGTGCGCATGGCGGGCACGGAAATGCTCAAGCCCCTGATTCAGCAGTTCATGGGGGGGCTGATCCAGCGGCTGGGACCGGTTGCTGAGACGAAGATGCGAGAGGAAGCCTTCGATGTCGCGAAGCTGCGTGGACAGGTCGACAAGTTGCTGGAGACGAAGCTTGAGGAACTCACGCCGGAGATCGTCAAACGCATGATGGAACAGGTTATGCGTAAACATCTGGGTTGGCTCATCGTCTGGGGGAATGTCTTCGGCGGACTGATCGGTCTGTTTTCCAGAGCAGTGGCTGTGCAATATGGAATCGAGGGGGTGCCTTGAGCGACTTTCAACTCAGTGACTTTCAACTGACCGGGCAGGTCGCCGTCGTCGTGGGTGGCACGGGTGTCCTCGGTGGTGCCATGGCGCGCGGGCTGGCTACAGCCGCCGCGCGAGTTGCCGTCGTTGGCCGCAATCAGGAACGTGGTGATGCCGTGGTTGGAGCGATACGCGCCGCAGAGGGCGAGGCGATCTTCGTCTCCTGCGATGCGACGGATCGTGATGCGCTCAGTGCAGCGAGGGATCGGATCGTTACCGATTTGGGAGAGCCTACGGTGCTCATCAACGCGGCCGGTGGCAACGATCCACGGGTGACGGTGTCGGAGGATCTGTCCTTCGAGCAGATCGATCTGGCCTCGTGGTCGCAGAGTTTCGATCTCAATCTGGCAGCAGGTGTGTTGCTGCCCTGCCAGGTCTTTGGCCCCGGTCTGTGTGAAGTGGTCGGCTCCATCGTCAATATCGCTTCCATCAGCGCCCATACCCCTCTGTCGAAGGTCGTCGCCTACTCGGCAGCCAAAGCGGGTGTGCTGAGTCTCACGCAATTCCTGGCCCGGGAATGGGCACCCCAGGTGCGCGTCAATTCGATCACGCCGGGGTTCTTTCCGGGCGAACAGAATCGGCGCCTGTTGTTTCAAGAGGATGGGACGCCAACTGAACGGGGTCGACAGATTCTTGAGCATACGCCGATGGGGCGTTTTGGTGAGCCCGACGAGTTGGTCGGCGCCTGCGTTTTTCTTGCGTCGAAAGCGAGTGCCTTCGTGACGGGAACAGACCTGCGTGTTGATGGGGGTTTTCTGTCGACGACGATCTGAACAATGGTTCTGACGGCGTGATCTGACGAACCGATCCGGCACTGTGGCGTAAACGTTTGACCCGGTTCACTCGACTTGCTACGCTGGCGCCCATGCTCGCAACCTTGATCCGCAAAGAACTACTTTCGAATCTGCTCACCATGCGTCTCGCCGTGGCGCTGGCTTTCACCGTGTTGCTCACGGTGCTGACTGCCTTCATCGGCTCATTGGAGTATTCCCACAATTGGGATCGCTTCGAGTCGGAGCGGCAGAAATACGAGCAGAAGATCTCCGAGGCGACGGTGTGGAATCAACTGGAGCCGATCCTCTACATCCCGCCCCAACCTTTGTCGATCCTGAGTCGTGGTCTGTCCGATGGCGCTGGCTCGCAGTTCCAGGCGGGCATGCATTGGATGTGGGTGACCCCCGATGCGGTGACGGCAGCCGACACGGATCTGATGCATTCCCTCGTGCGCATCGATTTCACGACGATTGTGGCCATTCTGCTGTCTTTCCTGGCCATCGTACTGGGGTACGACGCGATCTGCGGTGAACGGGAGCGCGGTACTCTACAACTGCTGCTGGCCAACTCGGTACCGCGTAGTACGGTGGTGCTCGGCAAGTTGATCGGTGGATTGCTGTCGATCTGGATTCCCCTGGCACTGGCCTTTGTCGTGGCCCTGTTGATCTTGCTGGCCAACCCGGATGTCGCCTTCTCGAGTGACGATTGGCTGCGTCTTGGGTTGCTCTTCGTCATTTCCTGCCTCTTCATCGGCCAGGTCTTCACGCTGAGTCTTGCTGTGTCTGCCTTCACGCGTGATTCTGCGACCTCTCTCATCATCTGTCTGTTTTTCTGGCTCATTGCCGGCGTCGGCGTACTGAATGTGGCGCCATCTCTGGCGCGCTACGGCGTGGACGAACCTCCCTGGTTTGAGTTCATGCAGCAGAACAATGATCTGTGGACACAGTACAATGAGATCATCGACAAGTGGGTGGAGCAGAATCCGCGCCCCGATGACGTCTTCTTCAAGGGGCTGCAGGCGGAGGGTAGGATGCGCTACCACCATCCGCGCGCCTACGAGTGGCAGGCACGGAGAAATGGCTTTGCCCTCGAGAAGCGGCTGGAGGCATCGAGCAAACGCTACAAGATGCTCGAGGCCAATCAAATGCCGCTCGCACGTGAGGCGCTGCTCGTGGACGAGTGGAGTGTGCTGTCACCGATGGTTACCTACCAGGTGCTGTCCTATCGGCTGGCGCGCACGACGCTGTCGGACAATCTCTATCTGGCAAAGAACGCCCGTCGCTGGCGCAACGACTACTACGAATGGCTGCGCGGCAAGGGCGTCCTCGGAGACCGATCCTTTTTCACCGACGACCCGTTGCATCAAGAGCCACTGATCCCAGATCCTGAGTCCTTGTCACCTGAAGAGCTGGCGCCCGACTCCGATTACATGCGCGAGCGGATGGCGTGGATGAAGCAGCAGGAGGAGCGTCGCAAGACTTCTCCCGTTGGTTTGGATCTGACAGACCTGCCGAAAGTGAGCGGCAATCTGCAGCGCGATCTACGTGCCTCGATGGCCGAGATGGTACCCGGCCTGGTGGTGCTGCTGCTGAGTTTTGGCGTGTGTGTCCTGCTCGTGATGACGCGTTTTCTCACCTACGATCCGGGAAGATGAGACGAGCGACATGCTGACGGTCTTCCTGCACGAGATCCAGGCGCAGATGAAGTCGATGCGTTTTCAGGTGAGTCTTCTCGTCCTGCTGTCGTTCTTCGTGGCCAATGGGGTGATCTACTCGCTCAAGATCGATCGGGATGTGGCGGAGACGTCACGCATCGACTCGGAACTCGCCGACCAGATCGGTGAACTGGCCGTGCTCGGTGACGCCGTGGGCACCTGGTATCGACTCACAGCGCGTTCGACTGGCACGGAGTTCATCACGGAGGGTGGATTCAACTGGTTCGCAGACGCCTATTGGGTCAATCTCCAGTCCGGGAACAAGGCGACGGAGTATGGTCGCTCGCGCACGACGAACCACTGGATCCGGCGTTTCGAGATCGTCGACTGGACGCTGATCGTGCGGATCGTGCTGTCCTTTCTGTGCGTCGTGATGGCCTATGACATGATTTCCGGCAGCCACGAGCAAGGTGTCTTGCGACTGACGATGGCCAATCCCTTGTCCCGCGGCGCGTATCTGGCGGGGCGATTCCTGGCCCAGCTGGTGATGCTGATGATCGCTGCCGTGCTGGGGGCCGCTGTGTCGCTCTTGATCCTGGTGATCACTGATGTCATTCGTCTCGATGCCAGCATGGCTCGTGCGATCGTGCTGTTCTTCATCGGCAGTAGTTTCTACGTCGCCGCCTTTCTGTTGTTGTCAGCTGGTGTGTCTGCATGGACGCGAAACTCGGCGACGTCCCTCGTCGTGCTGATGCTGACGTGGGCGGTGCTCACAGTGGTTGTGCCACAGACAGCCTACCTATACGGCATGCAGACCGTCGACTTTGACTTCGATTGGAATGACGAGCAGTGGGCGTTACGCAATGAGACCGAAAATGCGTTACAGCAGGATGGGATCTCTTTGCGCGAGCTGGATCGAGGCATCGTTGACAACTTTGCACTCGAGCGTCGATTCGTGCGTGAAATGGCGGATGTAGAGGATCAACAGCAGCGCATCGGTGCGGCGGCCCTGGCGCGTGAGTTGCAGCAATATGAGGCAGCACGAGCGATCAATCTGGTGTCGCCCGGGTATGCCTTCCAGTATTCGGTAGAAGCCCTGCTTGGCACGGGTGTTGCACGACGGCAGGATTTTTTCAGACAGGCGATGCAGCATCGCGAAGCCATGCGCCAGTTCGTGCGTGGCCGCGATGCGCAGGATCCTGAGTCGCCCCATGTCACGTTTCTCGGCGACTACATGTCCAAGAAGGCTTTTGACAGTGCGCTCATGCCGCACTTTCGGCAGACGCCGTTGTCGATGTCTGACAGTGTTGCCGCAGGGCTTGTGCCAATCGTGATCCTGATCCTGGAGGTGGCCCTGGCGTTCTTCTTCGCCTTCACCGCTTTCCTGCGGATGGAACTGGCCGGCGGATCCTGAGGCGCCCTGTTGCACCCTTGAAGGGGCTTCGTACATTTTCGGGCCAACCAATAGGCCGACAGACATTTAGCCCCATCGACTGACAAAGAGACAATGAGCGAATCGAAGACCACCAGCGCCGAAGAAGCACAGACAGAAGAACGAACGTTTCAGACCGAGGTTCAGCAGGTACTGCAGATCCTCATCCACTCCCTGTATACGGACAAAGACGTCTTTCTGCGGGAGTTGATGTCGAATGCCTCCGATGCGCTCGACAAGATTCGCTTCCGCTCACTGACGGACAAGGATATCGTCGATCCCGATGCTGAATTGGAGATCGAGGTTGCCGTTGATGCAGAGGCGAAGACGCTGACGATCACCGACACGGGCGTCGGCATGACCCGTGATGAGGTGAATACGAATATCGGTACGATCGCTCGCTCCGGATCGCGTGATTTCGTCGAGGCCCTCAACGAAGAGACGGATGAAGAGAGCAAGCTCAAGCTGATTGGTCAGTTTGGTGTTGGTTTCTACTCGGTCTTCATGATTGCTGAGCGTGTCGTTGTCACGACCCGATCCGCCGACAAGGATTCGGAAGCGGTCGTCTGGGAATCCACCGGTGATGGCTCCTACACGATCTCCACGACGAAAGACAGAGCCGAGCGGGGAACGCAGATCCAGGTCTTCGTGCGCAATGACTGTGAGGAATATCTCGATGCGCATCGACTCGAGTCCGTCGTTCGACGCCATTCCGACTATGTCTCCTATCCGATTAAGGTTGCCGGCAAGCAGGCCAATGCCGCGTCAGCGCTGTGGACGCGCCCGCGCAGTGAAGTCACGGCAGAGCAATACCAGGAATTCTATCAGCATCTGTCGGGCGATCATCAGGAGCCCCTGGCCTGGGAGCACACGGCGGTTGATGTGCCGATCCAGTTCTATGCGGTCGTCTACATTCCGCGGCAGTCGCCGATGGAGTTGCTTTTCGCACCGGAACCGAAGGTGTCGATCAATCTGCATGTAAAGCGCGTCTTCATTCAGGACGACTGCAACGACCTGCTGCCACTGTATCTGCGCTTTGTTCGTGGTGTGGTGGATTGTGACGATCTGCCCCTCAATGTGGCGCGTGAGTCACTGCAGAACAATCCGGTGATCGCCAAGATTCGGCAGACATTGACGCGGCGGATTCTGAACAAGATCGAAGAGATGTCGAACAACGAGCCAGAGAAGTATCTGACCTTCTGGGAGTCCTTTGGCATTGTGTTGAAGGAGGGTGTCGCGCGTGATGTGGAGAATCAGGAGAAGGTGAGCCAGTTGCTGCGGTTCCACTCCAGTTTCTCTGCCAAGCTCGCTGTGGATGCGGCCACTGACGCTGCGGTCTCTGACGCTGCGGCCACAGACGCTGCGGTCTCTGACGATGCAGCGACAGAGGTGGACGCCAGTGCAGACGCGGATGCCAGTGCAGATGCAGACGCCGACACCAGCGCCGAGAGCAAGCCATCGCGCACGACGCAGACAGAGGGTCTGGTCTCCTTGCAGGACTACATCGATCGGGCCAAGTCTGATCAGGAAGTGATCTACTACGTCTCCGGTGAAAATCGTCAGCAAGTCGAGCAGAGTCCGTTGATGGAAGCTTTCCGCAAGCGTGATCTGGAAGTCCTGTATCTGACGGATCCCGTCGATGAGTGGGTGGTGAATTCGCTGCAGAAGTTCGACAGCAAAGAATTTGTCGCCATTGATGCGGAGGATCTCGAACTTCCCGAGGAGGTGAAGCTCGAGGGTGTGGACGAACCGATCGAAGATCGTGAGCGTACGATTGAGCTGGTGAGTTATCTGAAGACGGAACTCGCCGATCGTGTGGGTGAGGTAAAGGAGTCGAATCGTCTGACCGACAGTCCCTGCGCCCTCGTGGTACCCAGAGGCGGTGTCAGTCAGCAGATGGAACGACTCATGCGTATGTCTGATGAGAGTTTCCCTATGACGAAGCGCACGCTGGAATTGAATCCGAAGCATCCGGCGATTGCCAACATGGGAGAAATTCTGAAGGCCGATCGTGACTCTGCAGAGCTGAAGGATTGGGCCCACTTCCTCGTCGACTATGTGTTGTTGGCAGAGGGCAAGGTCGAAGAACCACAACGAGTGATGAGTCAGGTGCAGCGTATGATGTCGATGGCAAGTGAAGCAGCATTGAAGGCGCGGTCTGCATGAGTACGGTAACGGCTCAGGCGGACAGTTACCTGCGCACGCGTGCCCTGGGCGCTCGTGATGCCGCTCGCAAGCTGGCAGCGACGGATCCATCTGTGCGTGATGCGGCGTTGGCGGCGATTGCGACGGCGATGGAAGCCGAGCGTGACGCTATTTATGCGGCGAACACCCTCGACTGCGAGGCGGCATCGACTCTTGCGGCGAAGGGCGAGATCGGTGAACCACTGGTGGCACGCCTCGATCTGCGCCAAGGCAAGTTCGAGACGGCCCTCGACATGGTGCAGTCCGTGGCGGCGCAGCCTGACCCATTGTGGCAGACGCAGCGGGCAACGGAGCTCGACGACGGCCTGGAGCTGTTTCGTGTCACCGTGCCCATCGGTGTGATCGGTGTCATCTTCGAGTCGCGGCCGGATGCGTTGGTGCAGATCGCCGCCCTGTGTCTGAAGTCGGGCAATGCGGTCCTGCTCAAGGGCGGTAGCGAAGCGGCGCACTCGAATCGCATTCTCGCGGATGTCATCGTGCGCGCCACAGAAGGGATCGAGGGGATTCCTGCTGGCTGGCTGACGCTACTCGAGACACGCGGTGATGTGACGGAGATTCTCGGCATGGACGACGCCATCGATCTGATCATCCCGCGCGGCTCGAAGGACTTTGCCGCCTACGTCATGGCGAATACGAAGATTCCTGTCACAGGCCACACGGATGGGGTCTGCCACGTGTACGTGGATGCCGCCGCCGACTTCGACAAGGCGCTACGCGTTGCCATCGATTCGAAGATCCAGGATGTCTCGACGTGCTGCACTGAGGAGACACTCCTCGTGCATGCCGACATGGCGGAGGGTTTCCTGCAGCGTGCGATCAAAGAGCTGGGTGAGGCGAAGGTGCTGATCCGCGGTGACGAGCGTGTGCGCGCCCTGCCCGGCGTGAATGGGCAGGTTGAGGCGGCGACGGAGGAGGATTGGAGTGCGGAATACCTCGACTACGTCCTGTCCGTGAAGATTGTCGACAGTCTTGAGGAAGCGATCGATCACATCAATCGGTTTGGTTCGGCCCATACCGATACGATCGTCACGGAAGACAAGGCGGCGGCGACACGTTTTCTCCAGGGCGTCGATTCGGCCTCTGTCTTCGTGAATGCGTCGACGCGATTCGCTGACGGCTACCGCTACGGTCTGGGCGCCGAGATCGGTATCAGCACGGGGCGGTTGCACAGTCGTGGTCCCGTCGGCCTGGAAGGGCTCACGACGTACAAGTATCTGCTGGAGGGATCCGGACAGATTGTCGACGACTATTCTGGCAGCGATGCCCGGCCCTACACTCACAAGCTTCTCGACAGGCAGTGGACGCGCGTCTCGTAAGGTTGACGGAGATTAGACCAGTGAATCAGACGGACGACACGATCGAACGGCACATCTTCCTCTGTGCGACGCCGACTAAGGCCAAGTGTCATGCCGATGGTTCCGGTGCGGAGATTTGGGATTATCTGAAGAAGCGTTTGCGTGAGCTGGGATATGGCGATCCGCGTTCGGGTGTGCATCGCACGAAAGCTGACTGTCTGCGTGTGTGTGAGAAGGGTCCGACGGCGATGGTGTGGCCTGATCAGACCTGGTACCACCAGCTGACAGTTGAGAAGATGGAGCGCATCATCACCGAGCATCTGATTGGTGGTGAAGTGGTGGCTGAGTTCGTGAATCCGGAGCCCTTCCGGCAGATCGAAGCGGCTGAGCCGGCACCATGAAGGATCTCTCCTGCTGCATCGTTGGCTACGGCGGCATCGCCGAGTTTCACGCGCAGGCTTGCAACAAAATCGACGGCATCCGCCTGCGTACCCTCATGGGGCGTCGTCTGGAACCGGCGCAGGAATTCGCCACAAAGCACGGCTTCGAGCGCGCCACCGATTCTCTGCAGGACGCCCTCGATGATGACGAGCTCGACGCTGTCATCATCGCTTCCCCCTCGCAGGTACACTACGAGCAGGCGATGGCCAGTCTCGATGCGGGCAAACATGTGCTCGTTGAAATCCCCATCGCTCTTTCACTCACTGCATCACAGCAGGTCGCTGAGCGCGCGACCGAAGTGGGCCGGAATGTGATGGTGGCCCACACCGAGCGCTACACGGAGCCGGGATTGTTCGTGAAGCAGTTCATTGCTTCCGGCGCGACGGGACAGATCTATCAGCATCAGGTCTTCAGTTATTCCTATCGCCACGAAAATGTCGGATGGACCGGGTATGAGCGCAGTTGGGTAGACGATGTCGTCTTCCACCACGGCTGTCATCTGGTCGACTACTCCTTGTGGACGATGGACTCGCCTGTGCGCCGCGTGCACGGTGAATTGGCGCCGAAGCACGCGATCAATGACACCTCGATGGATGTGAGTCTGCTGATTCGCTACGAGAATGAAGCGATGGCGACGATCAGTCTCTCCTACAATGCCGCTCAGGGCGCCGGTGGTCACCGCTTTCTCTGCGAGAATGGCACACTGGAGATTGCGGGCAATACCATTCGTTTTGCGGGCGAGACGGTCTTCGAATCGTCTGAGAATGCAGATCAGTCCGGTGTGCTGCGACAAAATGAGGAATTCTTCGCTTCCATCCGTGAGGCGAGACCGGCCAGTTGCAATGCTGAAGACGGTGTTCGGGCGCTGGCGCCGCTGCAGGCGGTGTACGACCAGATGCTGGAGTTAGAGGGGGACGAGAAGTACAAACGTCTGTGGTCGCACTGATGACGCACGAGCGAATTCGGCTCAGCAACACGCGCGACAGTTTCCACGCCCGCGCCTGGGACTTTGGCGCAAGCAAAGCCGTCGTTGCTGCGGACCAGGTCTTTCTCGTGGGTGCCACGGGGCTTACCCTGGACAACAAGGGATTTGTCGGCGAAGGGGATCCGGCGGCGCAGGCTGAACAGGCGATGGAAAATCTGCGGATCCTGCTCGAAGAGGCAGGCGGCGGTCTCGAAGACATCTGCCTCGTCAACAACTACACGAAGCGTCATGCAGACCGGGGTCTGGTGTATCCGGTGATTGCGCGGCATCTGCACCACGTGAACCCTGTGTCGACGGGGCTTGTGGTGAAGGATTTTGCGCAACCCTACATCGATTTTGAAATCGACGCGTGGGCGATCCTTCCCAAGGATCGGGCAGCAGGGCACGACAGATTTCGCCTGACCAACGCCAAGGGCGGCTATCTGATGCCGACCATCGACTATCCCAATGCGCGGGTCATCCGGGCGAATGATCACATTTTTCTGCAGGGCCAGACGGGGATGAGTCTGGATGGTCGAGACTTCGACGGTGTGGGTGATCCGGCGCGTCAGGTGGAAGTGGCGATGCAGAATGTACGCACGCTATTGGCAGATGCGGGCGCGAGTCTTGACGACGTGTGCAAAATCACGACGTATCTCACGAATCCGTCGCATCGACCGCAGATCGATGCCGTGTTGGCGAGTCATCTGGCGGATGTGCGGCCCGTCGTCACCAGCATCGATGTCGATGATCTGGCGCGCCCTGAGCTCGACTTTGAAATCGACGTATTTGTCCTATTGCCCGGGGATGAACCACATCGTCGCATCAGCATGCCCGCAGCGCCGGGTGCCGAGGTGATGTGGCCGCAGAGTCAGGTCGTACGGGCAGGCCGGTTCGTGTTTCTCCAGGGTCAGAGTGGTCTGCGACTGGATGGCAGTGGTCTGACGGGTGCCGGTGATGCCGAGGCGCAGGCGGAGCAGGCGATGCAGAACGTCAAGGTGTTGCTGGAAGAATCAGGTGGGTGCATGAAGGACATCTGCAAGATCACGACCTTCGTCACCGACCAGGCGATGCGCAAGGACGTCTATCCCGTGTTTGGAAAACACCTGGACGGTGTGAATCCGACGTCGACGGGGCTCGTCGTCGAAGCACTGTGGAAGTCGGAGCTGCAGGTGGCGATCGATGTCTTTGCCGTGATCGGCGACGCCTAACGGAGTCGCTGCCGCGGCCCGACCTGATCGATGGGGCACAGTTCGAAGCCGCTGTCGAGAGCGGGGGAGTCCGACGCCAGACGAAAGTGTGGCGCTTCTCCGGTGAGGCCGACATCGTCGGCGACAAGATTCTCGCGCAGATCCACGTAGGCTCGTGCGTCATCACGCACGCCATCCCACACACCTGACTGACAGACATTGCGCCGGATGACATTCCCTCTCGGCGCTGCCGCTTCTTCTTCCCAGATGGTCAGCAATTCGGGATAACGCTCGGCCCAGGGTGACGTGGTCACGGGCATCTGTTCGAGACGTTCGCGCATCGTTGTCTCCACGTGATAGCTGGCCCAGTTCATCGCGCGGGCGTCGACATGGATGGATGGCTCACAGTCGACGAAGAGGTTGTCCTGTATCAGGCAATCTCGACCACCGCCGATCATCGCTGCCCGCGTGACGCGGTAGAAGAGGTTGCCCGTGATCTGCGTGCCACACAACATGTCGTCGAGATAGACGCCGACGCAGCCGCGGTCTTCGAAACCGGTGATCTCCCACAGCAGATTGTGGCGGATCACCGTGCCGCGCCAGGTCCAGTCGCGACCTGAGTAGATGGCGCCGGCGTCGTTGGATTCCTGACAGACGTGGTGAATGTCGTTGTGGGCGATGAGATGGTCATTGCCGGCAAATTGGATCGCCATGTGTGGGGCATGGTGAATGTGATTGTGCACGACGCGCTGACCGACACCGCTGATCTGGATGGCGGGCTGATACATTCGATTCACGCGACCGTAGTCATGAATGTGATTGTCTTCGGCGACGTGGTCGGCACGGCGCAGGGTCGGGCGATCGCCTCCATCGAGTCGGATGCCGCCATTGCCGGTGCCGTGGATGTGACAATGACGAATGCGCACATCACGACCCCCCGAAACGACGACACCCCAGCCACCGAGATTGCGAAAGGTGCAGCCCTCGATAGTGATTTTCTCTGCATCCTGAATCTGAATCGCATCGGCACGTGTGTATTCGAAATTCAGATCCTGAATATGGATGTGCCGGGCGCCATCGATGGACATCGCCTGGGCGCCGACGGATACGGCGATCTCGGCGCTTTCCATGTCACCGGGAGGCCACAAGTAGAGGATGCCCGTGTCGCGATCGAGATACCACTCACCTGGTTCGTCGAGTTCACACAGCAGGTTGTAGGCGTAGAACCACTGACCTCTGCGGTAGCCATAACGATGCGCTGGTGGTTCTAGTTCCAGGACACCGTATTCCGGGTCGATGCGTGCCACACGATGACGTTCATCGGCCCAATCCCAGAACCAGTAGCCATGGACCCACGGATCTGCTTCGTCCATCCAGCGCAGATATCGTGTGCCATGGACGTAGATATTGCCGTCTTCGTCGCCCTTGGTGCCGCGCACATCGACGGGATGGCCACCGACGAGGCCGGCAATTCGTGTGAATCCGGCATTTGGCCAGCGCGCGAGGGTCAGAGGTTCGCCATTGAAGAAGAGTTCGAGCCCACCCGAGACGGGGTCGCCAAAGTCGCTGATACCCGCGTTGCCCAGATCGAGTTGCCACACCTTGCCGCGGGCATTTTCCGGCAGGCGCTGCAGCGTCGTCTCGTCCTCTACGGGGCGAAATCCGTCCAGGATTGCACCCGCCAAGAGCCGCACTGTCTCTCCCTGGCGAGCTCGCCAGACAACGGGGGTTGCCTCGCTGCCACTATCGGCACCGCCAAAGTGCAGCGGCGTATCGAGCCGGTAGTTGCCACCGGCGATTTCGACGATGACAGATCTGTCGTCGGCGAGTGCTTTGCGGGCTTGTTCCTGTGCCTGGTCGAGTGTTATCAGACTGGTGCCACCGACAGGGATGTTGACTGGTGTCGACATGAGTAGACGCCTCAGATGGATGTCGTAGATTCTATGGTTGGAAATCTCCGAAAAACCATACTACAAAGGAACCCGCCGTGCAGATCGCCGAGAAATGTGTCGTATCCATTCAGTACAAGTTGTCAGACGACGAGGGAGAGGTCCTCGACTCGTCCGAAGATGGCGAACCGCTTGTCTATCTACACGGAGCTGACAACATCATCCCTGGACTCGAGAAAGAGTTGACGGGTAAGCAGGTCGGGGACTCGCTCAAAGTCACGATCCAGCCAGAAGAAGGCTACGGCGCCGTCAACGAAGAGATGATACAGACCGTGGAGCGCAGTGCTTTCGAGGGCGTAGACAAGATCGAGCCCGGCATGCGTTTCGAAGCGGCTGGCGAAGAAGAAGGGGAAACCCAGCTCATCGTCGTCGTCGAAGTGACGGACGATGAAGTCACCGTCGACGGCAACCATCCTCTCGCTGGCGAAGTGCTGCACTTCGAGGTCACCGTAGACGAAGTGCGTGAAGCGACGGAAGAAGAGTTGACGCACGGCCACGCCCACGGCCCCGGTGGTCACCACCACCACTAGTGATGCGCAGCGTGTAGCGACGTTCAG
>Ga0233429_1001530_pt1 | contig 27207 bp, 28 predicted proteins | sample SI_118_April2016_3_FD_179879 | JGI IMG/M metagenome (GOLD analysis project Ga0233429, IMG submission 179879) | Seawater microbial communities from Saanich Inlet, British Columbia, Canada - SI_118_April2016_135_MG | ecosystem: Environmental > Aquatic > Marine > Inlet | place: Canada: British...
TAAAGAAACAACCGATAGCGTAGTAAATGAGGGAGTAAATATAACGTAATCATGTGATTTACTGTTCACTGTTCACAGTTCCCAGCTCACCGATCACCGATCACAGTTCACAGCTCACAGATTACAATTTTAATCCAAAATCAAACATCCAAAATCCATAATCAATTATCCGTTCACAGCTCACAATTTTAATCCAAAATCAAACATCCAAAATCCATAATCAATTATCCGTTCACAGCTCACAATCTTAATCCAAAATCCTCATCCTCCTTCTCGCAACAATCTTTATTTACGTCGTTGCCCTCAAACCAGCCCGTTTAATGATTAACGAAAAGCTATTTTACCCAATCCTTTCATCAATATTGCCAAATTACCAAGTGAGCATAGCCCCCAATCATACTGCAGGACTCGTTATAGCCCAAAAACCAGATTCTTCAATAGAAAATAGTAAATTATCAATAGTCAATTCCTGGATCGCTCTCCCTTTCGGAGGCATGTACATAATCCCATTAGTTTTACTAGTATTCCAAAAGAACTGGAAATTGGCCAAGCAATTAACCTTTTACCACTTGTTGCTGACGCTAATGCCTATTGTTTTATTAATGATAAGTTTTAAAGTATTCAATATTATCCCCCAAAGCATTTTTCAAAATTTGAACATAGTGCTTGGTTTTGTTTTTTTAATAATTGCTTATAAAGGTGTTAGAAACATTGATTAAAACACAATCAATCATGTCTTTATTTTCAGCCAGCTTAATCCAAAATCAAACATCGTTCTCCATCCAGTAGCCAGAGACTAATCCATGTCTCTAGAAATATTAATAACAATACTTATTACATCAATTATCCAATCGCTTTTTGGCGTCGGTGTATTATTATTTGGGACTCCGCTGTTATTATTGTTTGGTTTTGATTTTATAACAACCTTGACGATTCTATTGCCGATATCATTAATAATAAATTGTATACAAGTGTCTAAATCTTATAAAAATATTGATTTTATTTTTTACAAAAGAATGCTCTTATATACTACGCCATTTATTGTATTATTTTTGTTTTTTGTAACTTCTACAAAATTAGATATAAATCCATTTATAGGATGTTTTTTAATTCTTATAGCATTGCAAAAACAGTTCCCTTCTATGTATTTACAATTACAAAAGTTGATGAAATTTGAATCAATTTATTTAATTTTTATGGGTTTGATTCACGGGGTTACGAATTTAGGAGGATCTTTACTTACGGCTATAATAATGAATAAGAAACTTCCCAAAGACAATTCAAGAGTAACTATAGCAGTTTGTTATTTGACATTTTCGCTCTTTCAAATTTTTACATTGTATTTCATAATGGATAAATCATACATAAATTTTTTTGATTATAGAATTTTTTGGTTTATCGGAGTTATAATATTTTTTATAGTTGAAAAAAAATTATACATTAAACTGGATGGAAAAACTTATTCAAAGTTTTTTCTAATATTTCTTCTTTGTTCTGGATTAATACTTTTGTTCAAATAAAATAGAGCAATGGAAAAATTAGATAAAAATATAAAAATTGCAGTGATTGGTTTAGAATATGTAGGATCACCACTTGCAATTGAATTTAGCAAAAAGTAACTTCACTGTTGGGGTTGATCTCCATGAGGATCGTATTAAGCAACTAAAAAATGGAATCGATAAAACACTAGAGGTCGATGAAAAGGAATTAAAAACTACCAACCTTTCCTTTACAAGAGATATAACCAGAAACACTAATTGCAATACATATATTTTCACTGCTCCAATTAGTGGCACTCCTTCGGAAGAATTGGTTGATAAGATTTATTCAGAAATCAAAGCTCTATGATATTTGAACAAAAATAAATAAAAAATATGTTTACAATAGCAAATATAAGACCATTTGGTCATAATGTAGGTAATCAAGCAATAAGTTTTGCACTTAGGCAAATGCTATATGATGTCTTTGGTAGGATAGTAACAATAATTGATTATCCTGCTACAGCAAAACATGAAACAACAGCAAAAGCTGGTATTTCAAAAAATACTGTTCATGAAATTAATAGATTCGTCGATGGTGTCATCGTTGGTGGTGGAAATTTATACGAAAATAATGAAATTGATGTTGATATTAATGCTTTAAATGCCTTGCAGCCACCGCTAATGTTATTTTCAAATTCTAGAGGAAGGATTTACGGAAGAAAAGGTGCTTTTATTAATAGAAGTGATACTATTGATGATAATAAACTCATTAGCTTAGTAAAGAAAGCACAAATATCAGTATCGCGGGATAGTGCAACAAATAACCATATTCTAGAATTAGGATTGAAAGATTCAATTGGATTCTGTCCAACGATTAACTTGTGTAAGTATGAAAAAATGATACCCGATTTACCAAGGAAAGAAAATGTGGGTGCATTAATTTCAATAAGAACACCAAATCTGATGAATTTACCTTTTAAATATCAAAGTAGAATTCAAAATGATATAGAAACAGCAATAAATGCATTGAGAGATTATGGTCATGATAGGGTTAGAATTTTATGTAATGATAGTAGAGATTTAGATTTTGCAACCTTATTTAAAGGTTCTTGCAAAGCTGATCCTGTATTTACGAGTGATGTTTACCAATATCTTGGTCTATTAAAGCAAGCAACCATGGTATTAAGTTATCGTTTACATGCAACATTGCCTGCAATTTCATTTGGAACTCCAACAATAAGTATAAGTTATGATGAGCGAGCAAAAAGCTTATTCAATGACTTAGGTTTAAATAAATCCGTAATTAATATCGTTGAATCCAACGATAGTTTTCAAGAAGAATTAATACAAGAAATAAAAAATGGTGGGTACACCAAAGAATTACACACTGATTTAAAATCCGCATGGGAAGAAAAAAGCAATTTTCAATTTTCTCAACTTGAGCGTTTTAAAGAATTAATGACTAGTTACGTCAAATCATAAGTTAAAAATATTATGCTTCCAGAATGTACATTCTATATCCAATGTAGCCTATGTTATCGGCGATTATACCAAAGGCAACGATTCTGGTTAATGATTTTGAATGTTGAATGAAACCAAGAATAATGAAGAAAATTACTACGAACATTATAGATAGCACTCCTAAATACGAATGATTAAGCCTACAGTTAATGATATAATACGTTTTTTAACAGAGCTTGGATTAAAAAAAAATGACACGGTATTAATTCACAGTAATATTGCTACTTTAGGAAAAGTAGAAAATGGTTTAGATGGCATTGTTGCAGCTTTACTTAATGTAATTGGAAATAAAGGTAATCTAGTTGTACCAACTTTTTCATTCTCGTTTTGTAAAGGTGAAGTATTTGATATTCAGAATACTAAGTCAGAAGTTGGCATATTTACAGAATACATTCGAAATTTAAATAGCTCAGTACGAAGTCTTCATGGAATAACTTCATTCTCTGCAATAGGAAATGATGCAAAAAATTTGATGTCTATGAGTGATAAAACATCCTATGGTTTTGGCTCTGTTCCTGCTAACCTTAGAAAAGCTGGTTGTAAAATTCTTCAATTTGGTACACCTTACATAAGCCATACCCACTATGTTGAGAAATTTGTTGGTGTTCCATATAGATTTGATAAGTATTTCAAAGGTAAAATTAAAAATAAATCTAAAGTGGTTTATGAAACACATTCTCTTTATGTCAGATCGGCCGATAGGAAGGTTGTTAAATTAGTTGAACGTGACCCAAGAAAAGAATTTTTTAAATTAGACTTATGCAACGAAGTAAATTTTGCTTACGGGACTCACCGTATTTTTTATTTAAACGATTATATTAATTTTCTTCTCCCAATCATTGATAAAGCCCCATTTTGTCTGATCGATCAAAATATCTATGAATCTGAATTAAGCGAAGACTATCTATAGTGTAATTAATAACAAACAAATTAATACTGATTATGAAAAAAATAGAAATATACGATACTACTCTTAGAGATGGGACACAAAGCCTAGATTTTACTCTCTCAGCAAAGGGAAAATTAGATTTACTCACCAAATTTGATGAATATCACATAGATATTGTTGAAGGTGGTTTCCCTCAATCAAACCCAAAAGAAGCTGAGTTTTTCAAATATGCAAGTATGATTGATTTAAAATATTCTAGATTGGCTGCATTTGGTATGACATCTAAGAATTCTCAAAAAGTTTCTGAAGATGAAGGCATAAGATCTTTAATTGAAGCAAATACACCAGTGATAACTATTGTTGGTAAAACATGGGATTTCCATGTGCGTGATGTATTAGGTGTTAGTAATGATGAAAATCTAAAAATGATAAGTAATACAATTAAATTTTTAACTGATCAAGGGAAAAGTGTTATATATGATGCCGAACATTTTTTTGATGGTTATAAAGAAAATCCATCGTATGCAACCAAGACATTACAAGCCGCACTGGAGGCTCATGCTGATAAAGTAGTTTTGTGTGATACTAATGGTGGTACACTATATTATGAAGTCCAACAGATTATCAAAGAATTAAAATCAAGTATGGGAAATATTCCTTTTGGAATACACACCCACAATGATGCAGGAATGGCGGTTCCTAATGCATTGGAGGCCATCAGACAGGGTGCAGAACAAGTTCAAGGTACAATTAATGGAGTAGGAGAGCGTTGTGGTAATGCAGATTTAATTACAATAATCGCAAATTTATTTTTCAAAATGGATTTTGAAGTTTTAAATGGTGAATCATCGATAAAAGGTTTAACTAAATTAAGCAGATATGTCAATAAAATAGCGAATCGAGAAGATGACATTTCACAGAGCTATGTTGGGAAAGGTGCTTTTTCGCATAAAGGTGGAATGCATGCACATGCTGTCCTAAAAAATGTTTCAACATATGAACACGTCCCGCCAGAGACTGTAGGAAATAGTAGAAATATTATTATAGGAGAATTAAGTGGAACAAGCGCAGTTAATGAAACACTTTATAAAAAACTCGGAATTAAAACAGAAGACAAAGTATTAAGTCGAATAGTTTTAGAAAGAATATGCGAAATGGAGAATAAGGGTTATGTATATGAAGATGCGGAAGCAAGTTTAATATTATTGATAAAAGAAATAATTGGTTCTCCAATAAATTATTTTAAAATTGAACACTATAGCTTTATAATAAATTCAAAACAAGCAACTGATAAATTTAAAGTAGATATATCTGCAAAAATTGGTAAAGAAAAATTAGAAGCATCCTCAAAAGGTAATGGCATTTTATCTTGCTATGAATCTACTTTAAGAAAACTTTTGGAGGTCTATTATCCCTTCATAGTTGATGTGAAAAATATTCACAGAAAAATAAAATTTGATTTACATAATAGGGAAAAAGTAAATACTGTTAGAATTACAGCAGACTTCACGAATATTTCAGGATATATCTGGACAACTGTTTCAGTTGGGGATAATTTTGTAGAAACTGCAATTGATTCTATAAATGAAGGATACCAATTTTATATCTATGAGATGCTTTCAAAAACTAACGAAGTCTAAATGATGAATAACGTTTTTAACACAATATTAAAATCAAAAATACCAGGAGAGAGATCATTAATACTTGGCGAAGATTCATCTAATTATTATAATTTGTATAAGTCTATCGAACTTATTAGTGAAGTATTAATAAGGAGAAAGTGTAAAAGATATGATAGAGTGGGAATTTGTTTAGAGCATGGCTTGAATTACATAGCATCATTATTTGCTACAAGACGTACAGATAGTATTGGAGTTTTATATTCACCTGATTGGACAATAAGTGAATTTTCTCGTATTCAGGCACATTCGCAATCACGGTTCATAATTTCTACAGAATTAGATGAAGAAAAACATAAATACATACATAAAGAAAAAATTAAAGATTTAAATCTTAATATATATGAATTTGAAATTGAATTTGAAAAATATTCCATTGATCCAAGCTCAGCAATTATCATCTACACATCTGGAACGACAGGTGAGCCAAAAGGAGTGAACCTATCTCAATCAGGAATCGTAGAAAATGTTAATGCAGTTGTAAACTATTTGGAATTAAAAGCAAATGATTCTACACCAATATTTACTCCAACTTGTTACGCTTATAGCCTATCCCAAGTTTTAACTCATACTTTAGTAGGAGCATCCTTATTCCCAATCAAAAATAAGCTAATGTTCCCAACTGAAATTCTAAATGCCATTTCTAATTATAATTTAACAGGTATATCTGGTACCCCCGCTTCATTTAAAATACTACTAAGTGGGAAAAAACTTAGTCCATACAATAGTGTCAGGTATTCAATGACTGGTGGACAGCCTTTGACGAAAAAAATTTGTGAAAGAATAAATTTAATTTTCCCTAAATCAAAGATAATAAATATGTATGGTTGTACTGAAAATTCGCCTCGAATAAGTTATTTTTATGTAGAAAATACTTATAAAGAATACGATGAAAACTATTATTTCCCTGTAGGGGAGATTGTAAGTGGGTCTAATGTGAAGATATCTACAGTTGGTGAAATATTAATTTCTGGAAAGAGTTTAGCAATTGGTTATTGGAGAGATGATAAAACTACATCAGAGAGATTTATTGATGGATGGTTTCACACAAAAGATTTAGGATACATTGATAAGAGTGGGTATTTGTTTATATCAGGAAGAATGGATGCAATGATTAATGTTGGAAATGAAAAAGTTTCACCAGAAAGTGTTGAGAAATTTATTAATCAAATAGAGGGGGTTGAAGAGTCTATTGTTTATGGTGTGCAAAATATTTTTTTAGGTGAAGTGGTTCATGCAGATGTAGTAAGAATAGAAGGTTATAATTTAAAAGTTAAAAATATTTTGGAATCTTGCCGTAAAAGCTTATCAAGCTATAAAATTCCAAGATTAATACGCTTTGTTGATAATATACCAAAGACCCAATATGGAAAAATTGATAGAAAGAAAAATATTAAGGAGAGCTAATGATAAAAGAAAAAATAGTTGCTTATTTGAGAAATATTAACCCGGTATTTCTTGAAGAAGTTGAGGAAATAGGCGTATTAAAAATAACTGAAATAATTGATTCATTAGGAATGCTTGAATTTATTGTTTTTCTAGAAGAGTCTTTCTCAATTGATATACAAGATGCCAATATTACATCTGAAAATTTTAATTCTATTGATTCATTAACCACTTTTATTCAAGATCTATTAACAAGCAATAATAATAAAGATTAAGCAATTTATTTTCGTAATTATTATTATTTGGATCCTTAATCTGTTTTGAAGAAACTTTGGCTAGCAGATAGCCCAAAAATTTATGATTTATCTGCATATATTTTATTAGGTCCTTGGTGTATTAACGGGAAAAAAATCTCACTTTAATATTGATGGAATTGTTTTTGAGCCTGATCCATTTCCATCATTTTCTCAACTTGAGGGTTTTAAAGAATTAGTGACTAGTTACGTGAAAACATAATCCAAAAAAATATGCTTCCAAAATTTACATTTTATGTCCAAGCTGGCAAAGAAATTGGGTTAGGTCACTTAATCAGATCAAATAATATTATTCAGCACCTAATCCAAGAAAATTTTGATATAACTATGATGATGGAGCCAGATGATTTTATTGCCCCAATATTAAGTGAATTAGGGACCAAATTATGTAGAGTGAAACAGGGCTCGGGTCCATTAATAATTGATGCAATTAATTTTTCAAATATATCCGATGACATAATACTATCATATTATCCTAGAATTTTAATTTCACCAGTTTTTGATAAATTTGAATTAATTACCCATTTTATAACTAGGAATCTAGAACCTCATTTAGCAAATGATATACCTTCAAATGTAAAAACGGAGATTGACCCGCTATTATCTTTTACTACAGTTAAAGATTTAATTAAAAAAAAATTAGATTTTAAGGAGATTGACCTGGGTATTTGCATTTCTGGATCAAATGATTACGTTAATTTAGAAAAATTGTTAAGAGTAATAGCCCGGATTGATAATGTAAAATCAATAAAAATGATTGGTCAAGGTTTAAAGGCGGATTTTCAGGTTGATGATATTGATTTTAAATTTTCAAATTTTGAAAAAACTCCATGGAAATATTTCCAAAATATTAATGTTTTTATAGGAGGAGAAGGAATCATGCTTTCTGAAGCGCTTTACCAAAACATACCAGCAATTTCAATGTGTCGTAAAAAATTCAAAGGGAAAAATAAAAATTTAATTTCGATCGGCTTACTAACTATTATTGATTTGAGTCAAAGATGGGAAAATAGTCTTTTATTGGTTCTGGGAAATAAAGAATTATTAGAAGGTCAATATAAAAAACTAATGAAATTGAAAATACCTAATTCTACTCCATTAATGATAAAAAAAATAAAAAAAATAATTTTTAATTAAGAAGGAAATTTATATGTCAATTATGATCATTGCAGAAGCTGGTAGTAACCACAATGGCTCAATGAAAAGAGCTAAAGACCTTGTTATGGCAGCAGCACAAATAGGTGCAAGTTCTATTAAGTTCCAATTCATATTTGCTGATGGGCTATACTTGCCAAAATATCTTGATGATGATAAATACATAATCAACTCAGTCTATGATATAAGAAAAAGCGAAGAGCTAGCTAAAAATCAGTGGAGCGAAATTTGGTCAGAAGCTAATGACAATAATATTGATATATCAGCTTCAGTGTTTTGTTCTCAAGGTGTAAAGCTTTTATCATTTTTAGGTGCAAATTTTGTTAAAATATCTTCAACGGATTTAACTAACATAAGATTAATTGAAGAAGCTTGCGATAATTTTGATACCGTAATAATCAGTACAGGTATGTCCTCAATAGATGAAATTTATAAAACCGTAAATTTTATTTCTGGGCAGTACAACAAAACAAATTTAAAGTTAATGCATTGCGTTTCTGTGTATCCTTGTGACTTAAAAGAATCAAATATTTCTAGGATTAAAGTCTTAAAGGATTATTTTGGTTTAGAAGTTGGTTATTCAGATCACACGGAAACGGAAATTTCCGCTGTACTCGCATTGATGAGTGGTGCATCATTTTTCGAAAAACACTTTACTACTAATAAAAATTTGTCTGGATTTGACCATAAGTACGCATTAGACCCAAATGAGTTTAAAAAATACATTGATGTTTTGAACAATAGTTCATTAGCTATATCATCAATACCATTTACAATTAATGAAAAAGAGCAGGTGACGAAAATTCGAGCACGTCGTGGTGTTTATGTAAACAAAGATCTATCTGCGGGTCACGTTTTAACAAAAGAAGATTTACTTTATGTGAGGCCTAGTTCCCAATTTTCTTGTGATGACCCTAAAATTTTTATTGGGAAAATTATTGAACAAGATATTCCACAATATTCTGCATTAGGTATTTCAAAAAAAGCAGTTACTGTCAAATCAAATTGGAAAGATGCAAACAAGTATTGGCAAAATGAAATGCAAGAAAAGAAAATGAGAAGGAATGGAAAAAATAAATAGCAATTCAAAAGTAGATATTGCTGCCTTTATATATGCACGCTCTGATTCAGTGCGTTTGCCAAGAAAGGTTTTTTTGCCTTTAGGAAATGAATCAATAATTGAAGTTGTTTTAAGGCGTGCAAAAGCGTGCTTAGTAGATAAGGTTGTTTTATTAACATCTGATAGAGCAATTGATGATGAACTCGTAGAAAAAGCTATTAAATTAAATTATGAAATAATCAGGGGTGACTCAAAAGATTTGATAGCTAGGACATTAAATGCAATTGAAGTGATAAAGCCAAAACAATTTGTGAGGATAAATGCTGATTCTCCTTTTTTTGAACCAAGACTATTAAATTTTATTCTTGAAAAAAATTTAAACTATGATGTTATCACCAATCTTTTAAACCGAACTTTTCCTTATGGAGTTGCAGTTGAAGTAATTAATTGTAATTACTATAAAGCGATGGCAGGAGTCGCAATGGAAAATGAAAAAGAACATGTAACTCAGCATATTTATAGAACGATTAATAATGCAAAGTTATTGCAACTTGAACAATTGAATAACCATAGTCATATTAGATTAACAATTGATGAAAAAGAAGATTATAACAATATTGATAAATTATGGAAAAAGATGAAGAATGATTTATCGAGTTATTGGGAAGTGCTTGGTTTGGCTGAGCCTAGCTTTGTTTTTAAGACTTAAACTATTTTAAGACAAATTAAGCGCACTGGCGTTTCTAAGGGAGATATAATAATGATTCATGCTGATTTGCATATTTTTCGACTAATTGAGGATAATGGAATAAACTTTGTCAACATGTTGAAAGAATTAGTAGGAGATAAAGGTACATTATCAAACACCGTTTTATGATCAAATGTTAGAAAAGTTTAAGAATAAATTTGTTAGACCTTCTATGCCAGCACCTTTTGAATTATTTGCAGGTGGTAGAACCTTTTTTGTTTATTTAAATGGGGTTCTTATTGAAATTGTGGAAGAAGTTAATAATAGCTAGCCTTTTAAAATGAAACAGAAAACTCATCAAAGTGAATTATTAAGTATTGATGTTAATGAATCTTTATTTGATGGTGCATTGATGTTTGCAAAAAATATCTTTGGATTGCAAAAAAGTATAACGGGTAAAGGAATCAATAAGGCTTTTGATGTTCTAACAAAAGATATAGAATGTAATATTTTTGATTTTCCTTCAAAGTCCAAGATTCTTGACTGGCAAGTTCCGCTTGATTGGGAATGTGATGATGCATCTGTTACTGATGTGCAAAGTAAAAAAAACATTCTTAACTTTGATCATCCACTGAGAATAGCTTCCCATTCCTGTGCAGTTGATAAAATTATTTCTGGCAAAGAGTTAAAGAAAAAAATGCGTATATCTTTGGATTTTCCTGAAGCATTGACTCACAATTATCTTTATTACAAAGAAGATTGGTTAATATCTGTAACAAAAAGCGAGTTTGAACTAATTGAGGATGACAAAATGTATCAAGTCCTTATCAATAGTAAAAAGACTCAGGGTTCACTTAGAGTAGCAGAAGCGACCATATCAGGGATTTCTAATAAAACTATATTTTTTCTTTCTCATATGTGTCATCCTGCACAATTCAATGATGGATTAGTAGGAGTAATGTTGAATTATTATCTGTACAAATATTTAAAGTTGCACAGTATTAAACCATATTACACTTATAAGTTCTTATTTATGCCAGAAACAATTGGCTCTATTGCTTATTGCTCAGATAAAAATAGATTAAAGAATGCAGAATTTGCAATTTTCACTGAAATGACAGCTATAAAACAAAAATTGCATATACAGCAAAGCCTAAATATAGAGGATAGAGTTAATCAGATAATCTCACATGCTTTAAATCATATGCAATTAAGTGCAAAATTTAGTCCATTTTTGAAAGTAATTAGAAATGATGAAAAAGTATTTAATTCTCCAGGCATTGACATTCCAGCTGCAAGCATTACCCGAGCGTTAGGCCCTGGTAAACCTGGACATCCTTTCCCTGGGTACCATACCAATTTGGATACTATTGAAAATGCAGATTTAAACCAGTTAAAAGAAGTCCTCTCTCTTTATAAAGTAATAATAAATGTTAATGAAAATGACTTCATAGTTAAGCGAAAGTTTAAAGGAATCCCAATGCTATCAAAGCATAACTTATTTATTGATCCGGCTATAGACCGTAATATGTATAATAAGTTGGAACAGATGGTATGGCAGATTAAGAGTAAAGTTAGAATTACTGAAATTGCACAAAATTTGGATTTAGACTTTTTTAAAACTTTATCAGTTTTAAAATCATGGAATCAAGCTGGCTTAATTGATTTAAGTCACGAAAAATAAATAAAATATTTAAAAACAATACAAATAGAATAAAATGAAAATAGTTAAAAAAATAATTAACAAATCATATAGTCAATTAAAGTCAATTCTTAATAAAAACAAGTTTCAAAAAGCTTTAATTGATAAAGTTCCTCTTGCTTTTCATGATGTGGCAAAATTTTCTTATCAAAAAAAATTAAGGTCAGATGATAAATCGTTGGGTCAACTTGTGGAAAGTTTTAGACAAAAAATTGTATCTGACCACCAAGGAAAAAAAATTGAAACATTTGGTTCTCCCCATAGCAAATCAGAATTATTTGACGAAAAAGGAAAAATAAAACCTGGCGATTATGGCCCTAGACCTGCTGAAGGTGTTGCTAGAACAGGAACTGCAATATTTGGAGGATTGCAATTAAAGAAGATCGTTGAAAGTATTGGGGGAGGTCGAGTAATTGAACTAGGGACGAATACTGGATTATCTGGTTGTTATTTTCTAAGCAGTAATATGCCAGTTGAACTAGTGACCATTGAAGGTTCCGAGAAGCTTTGTAAAATAGCAGAAAAAAATCTAATAAACATTTCTAACAATTTTCAAGTATTAAACCAAATGTTTGATGATGCGTTATCTGATTTAATTAATAAAAAAGAAGAATTCGATATCGGTTTTGTTGATGGTCAACATGAGAAGAAAGCAACATTATTTTATGCTCGAGAATTAAAAAAAATAGTTAAACCTGGTGGAATAATTATTTTTGATGATATTTATTGGTCAGAAGATATGAATAATGGTTGGAATGATTTAATTAAAGACAAAGATTTTTCTGCTACAATAGATTTAGGGAATAGAGGTATTTGTGTTCTTGATAAAGAAGAAGAAACAAAAAAACATTTTTGTTTGGGCGACTATATTGGTAATCCTTTAATATATAGAAGTGGTTGGTAATTTTAATATAAAATAATAGATACATTAGGCCCTTAAACTATAAAAAATGATATCAAATGATAATATAAGAAAAGTGGGTAAAAAGCTCCCCTTTGGAAGAAGTTTTGAAAATGTATTGAGGCATACAATCTACCAATTATATTATAAAAATTATTTAATAAAAAATAATATACAAGAAAATAGATTATTGATTCTTGCAACAATTGCAAGGTCAGGTACTCACTATATGATGATTTTATTATCAAATTATATAAACTATATCTCTGGAGGAAATCGTTCAATTGGGCCATCAGATATGAATAAAATGCTACCGAATAACTGGCATTTATCTTATATGAGTTACCGCAACATACCTTTTGGTCCCTATCATGTAAATTCAATAGTTACTCCAGATAAACGTTTAAAATTTCTTGGTTTAAGCGATATCACACGTTCGCATTCAATCTTTCAGAAAGTTTTTTGGAAAAATGGTAATATTCTTCATTTATATCGAAATCCATTAGATTATTCAGTCTCTTTATTCAATTATAAACATAAAAAAAGAATTGGGAAAAAAAATCCAGCTAATTCTCCGCAAGAAGTTCTAAATGAAAAATTTGCAAATTATGTTGAAATGTATAAAAGCTATATAGAAGCAACAAACAGTGGAAAATACAAAATATTTAGATTGCCTTATGAGTTATTAATAAAAGATCCAGAATATTATTTATATGCTGTTTTAACTTGGTTAGGCATTGACCCCAAAAAAGAGATAATTAGTCGTGCTGTTCTTACTTCATCAATTAAAAATGTAAAAAAAGCAGAAGAAACTGGTGCTAAAGTGAACCCAGCTGCAAAAGATTTAAAAGGTAGCTTTATTTCAAGTGGAAAAATTGGACAGTGGAAAAAATATTATAATAATTCCGATTATAATTACTGGGAAAAGAAATTCTCAAATCATGGGATTGATTTGAATGCATTTATACTTGAGCCCTAAATAGAATAAATATGAAGGTAAAATTTAGTTTATATAAATTGTATAGGAGTATTTTAAAGGTACCATATCTAACAAAATTTATTTTTTTATCAAGACTGATAACTATGGGATTAAAACGCAAAAATATACTCATATTAGCGACTATTCAAAAAACGGGGACACATTATATAAGATTTCTTTTATCATACTATATACTCTTAAAAAATACGAAAGAAAAAGGAAAGAACATCAATGAAGTGCAACCTGATGACTTTATTATTGATAAATATTTCCCAAACAGTTGGCATACAAGTTATATGTTTGTTAAAAAAAGAAACCTACCAACAAAATTATTAAAAGAAATTAATTTAGTTGATATTCCAAGATCACATCTGGCTTTAAAAATTATAGAATGGTCAGGCATTAAAGTACTCCATACTTATAGAGATTTATTAGATCAGACTATTGTAGAATGGGAAACAAAATATCAATGTAATTCATTATTAAAAAATCAATTTAATAATCCATGGGAACTTTATTTATCAACAAAAGAAAATATAATAAATCAGAAATTATCTTTCCAAAATAGTTCGATAAAAAATATAAATTATTTAAGAATAGAATTTTCACAAATTTTCACAAATCCATTTAATACACTAGCTTTAATTGTATCATGGCTAGGCAAAGAACCTGACTTAGATATTTGCAAAAAAGCTGTGGAACTTGCAAAGAAAACTCCTTCAGTATTAATTGGGGGTGGTGAAAAATGGCATCGAGATAATTCTGAAAATATTGATTATGCCTATCTCAATGATTTTATAAAAAAGAATGTAAACAATGGTGCAATAGGAATTTCAAAAAAATACTTTAATGCAAAACAAATTAATAAAGCTAACAAAGAAATATATTTAAGTGGATAATTTATATTAATGTCAAACTTTGCTAATAAATATGAAGTTAATGCAAACACATTCACCTATGATTATTATGTACAAGCATTAAGGAGATATATTAAAGATAAAACATATAATGAAAATCTTGGAACTGAAGAAAAAGCCCCTATAGACCCAAAGTTCATGAATTTACGCCCAGCGTGTTTACTGTTAGGTGAATCAAATCGGATGTTTTACAGGTATTCTTTGATTGAATCACTTTTAAAGCAATCCTCTTCCCCAAAATATAAAAAAGATTCAACTGAATATTTCAAAGTATTGTATAAAGTATATCAAAATGGGAATTACGTTCGCCAAATTATTGGGAAAAGAAAAATCCTTAATAAACAAGAAAGAGTTTTAAGGATGAATGACTGGGTAAAAGAAAAAGGTACTTTAAATGGTATGAATAGTTTTATTAGGCATTTACCTCACCAAAATAGTTCGCTAGATTTACCAATTACAATCAAAATTGATAGCTCTATATCAATCAACTCGTATGTTCAATTAGATGGCAGCCATCGAAGAAGCATTGCATATTTTAATGGACTTCAAGAAGTTCAATCCAATGTAGTTACAATTCATGAACTTGGGTCAAAAATTTCTAAAGAAAAGCCAAAATATATTTACGATCACTGGTCAATATTTTATAATCTATTTAAAAAAGTGATTTTACTAAAATAATACCTTACGATGAAATCTAAAGTAAAATTAGGGTATTATACAGTTAACAAAAAAATTAAATTTTCTAACGAGTTATATAAATCTGTTTTTAAACATTTAAACTTTGCAAGTATCAGGTTTTTATGCTGGCTTGGTGTATTCTACAAAGTTTTTTCCACACTAGAAATATCCGAATATGCATTATTTGGGTTGATTCAGAGTTTCGCGAATTTATCTAATATTGTTTTTACTCTTAATATTAGGACATCAATGCAAAGAGTGTATGGCAAGAGTATATTGGCAAAATATGCCAACCAAATATATCTTGCGTGGATTTTCTTTAGTTGCGTCATTTGGGGCTTAATTATATTCTTGATTTACTCTATACCGTTTATTGCTAACATAGTAGAAATTTATTTTGGCCAAATAACTATAATTTCAATTTATTGCTACGTTGTTTCAGATGTAGTATTTCAATCAATAAGTTCATATCTGAATGCAATAAGGCGGATTTCATTATTTGGTTTACACGCATTTAGTTATCAATTTTTATTGCTTATTTCACTTATTTATTTTAAGAATTATGATTTGCAAAAACTAATAATATTGATGTCAATTTGTAATATGATTGGGATATTCTTTATTATACCAATTAAGGACTTGTTGAAAAGAAAATCAAGAAGATATGCTAAATTAAAATGGGCAAGAAAAAAAATAATCTTAAGTTATATTTTGAAATATTCTCGCCAGACACTTTTTGCAAAATTTATGAAGTCAATATTTGACTTTACATCGCGATCCTTGCTTTTGCCTGTTGGAAATGGTGTTTCCTTAGCAAGAGTAAATTTTTCCTTAACAATTTTTCATGTCTTCAGACTACTGGAACAAGTTGTTTTTAAAGCTGTCACTCCAATTTTTCTAAAAACTGGAGGATTTACTAATCATTCCTATCGTTCATTAAAAAAGCTTATACGAATCAAATCATTAATTGTATTGTCTTTCTTTTTATTTTCATATTTATGGAAGGAGGTATTTTTCATTATTTTCCCTGATAAAGCAATAAATGTATTTTTTGAACCCCTACTTATTCTTATGGCGTTTCAAATGGTATTTTCATATTGGAAAAATGTATACCTAATTTTTTGTAAAACAAGTATTTTGCTACTAAGGAATGTTTTTATTTATTCAACAGTTTCCTATGGGTTAGGGTTATTATATATTTTATTTTTCGGAATAAACGAAATTACCTTTGGTATTGTAGTTGCAATGATTGCTCTTATTAATTTATTGTTAATTCGATATCATAGAGGTGGGGTCAGTAACTCAAACTATTTTTTGAAGATGGTTAGATAGTTGTGGTAGATGTATTAAAAACGTGTATGTATATTCTAAATCATGAGCCCGAAGAATGGTTGAATTTTTCAGCTGGGCAAAATTTTAAGTTTAATTTAGAGAGATACAAGTCATATTCAGAGATTTCCGGAAAATTCTTGCGGATATTAATATTTATTCGATGGTTTTTTTACCGATTTAATCCATTTAAATCAATATTAAAAAAACAAATGGAGGTGGATATTTATATTTATGCAAGTTCAATTAACCAGATAAGTGTCCTTGATCAAGCAAAAAATATATTGATAGAACGTAAGGTAAAAGTAATGCCTGTTTCAGATTTTCTGATTAGCAAAGAATTCTCTCATAGATTTTGTGGATGGGAAAAAGTGTACTTTAATTTTCAAACTTTAATTATAAGTATCATTCTAACTTTAAGATATATTTTTCCTTTATTGAATCGATTAAAAAAAATTGATAAACGCTTACCATTACTTAGGTTAAATGGATTTTTGTCCATTTATGTTTATCTACCTTACTTCTACCTCCATTTAAAAATACTAAACCCAAAAATCGTCCTTGTTAGCAATGATCATAACCCAGAAAATAGATGTTTGATTGAAATTGCAAGGCACTTTGGTATTAAAACAGCATATGTCCAACATGCTGGAATTAGTGAAAGATTCCATAGCTTAGATTTTGATTATAGTTTTCTTGATGGTAATTATTCATTTGACATTTATAGAAAATGCGAAGATCGTCGAAGCTTAAATTCAAAGCCGCCAAAAGAAAGAAATGTTTTACTTACAGGTAGCTTAAAATATCTTCCAAAAAAACACAAAATAAATAGAAAGTGTGAAGTAGTTGGTTTAACAGTAAAAGGCTCTGACTCTTTGAGAGAAATTGCAAGCTTATGTTACAAAATAAAAAAAATAAAAAAAATTATTGTTAGGCCACACCCAAATATTAAGTATAATAAATTCATTCAACAATTTAAAAATGAATTACCCAATCCAATTGGTATACATTTTAGTGATCCACGATCAGAAGAAGTGGGTCAATTTTTACACTCAATTGATTTAGTTATAGCTGGGAATAGTTCCATATTGCTTGAAGCTGCGCTTGTTGGGACTATTCCCATCTATTATAAGCATTCTCATGAAAGAGTAAATGATTATTATGGATTTGTTGAAAATGGCATCGCTCCTAAGTTTGAATCTCAAAAGGAAATGGTAAATTACATAGAAACTATAAATTTTCTTAAATACAGACCAAATTTGGATTCGCTACGCTACTACAATGCATCAGCTCACGGAAAACTTTATGGTTTAGAGGCAGAGATTGTAGCAGAAAATCTAATTTCATTAATTAAGTCTGGAGAATTAAAATCTCAGCATGGGCTTAAAATCTAATAATTTTATTTCCTTGAAATAAAAAATCAGATGGAATACTGGTCATATATTTTTTCTAGCTTTGGTGCACTCTTATTTATTTTATTTAAAAAAAGACGAATTGATTTATTTACAATATTAATGCTTTGTACTTTTTATTATAGCAGTCCACTATTAAATGGTATTCTCTATGATACAGATATGCATAAAATAATTAAAATTTCTCCGAAAATATATTGGTTTTATACATTTTTATATGGCGCGATGATCTATGCGGCAAATAAGTTCGATAAAATAGATCATTTATTTATAAGTAAAAATATATATAATCATTCCTATTTACAGTTTTATTTATTTATGACATCACTTATTTTTCTAATATTGGTAACTATTGATTGGAGTTTTTTCTTGCAACAAGAGGCTTATGAAAAAAGTGCAAAACAATTTGGACCTCTGTGGGCAGCATTTACAGCTAGTATACTAACTTTTTTATCACTTGCAAAAAATTCTAGCTATAAATCATATATAGTAACGGCTCTTTTTTTCTTGTTAACAACTTTGATCGCTGGAAGTAGAGCATATTTTGCCGCAGGAGCGATAGTTTTTATAATTTGTACTTACAAAAGTTCTTTACCAATAAGAATAGCTTCAAACATCTCAGTTCTATTGAAAATAACATTTGGGTTTTTATTTTTATTTTTTTGGAAAAGTGCATATCCTTTTATATTGGCTGGTCAGTTTATGGAAGCACACCAAACAATTACTGATCCAGTCGCTATTGGGTTCAGATTATTCAAGGGCAGTGAAGCAGGGCTTTGTATGTTAAATTTTCATCATGCAATCGATTATTTCGAAACTTCTCCAGGTAGTTTTTTTGAGCTCATAGTGGTTAAGTTAATACCTTTCCTTTCTTCGGAATTCGCTAGTGGTTTTAATTTAAATGGGTCAAGCTTTTCAGATATTCTTAATATCAAATACTACCAAACTGTGACTTATGGTATGGGTTCGAATTTGTGGGGGTCCATCTATTATGTTTCGGGGAGTTTGGGACTTATATTATTTGTTGCACTTTTTTTGTGGCTGGTTTTCATTCTTAATAAATTAATAAAAATAAATGATCTCTGGTCTCATCATTTAGTTGGCCCGAGTACGTTTCTTTGTTTCTATGGAACTAGAATAGAAGTTGCTAACATTGCATATTTTTTTTATGTAAATATTACTATGTTTGTTTTTTGTATAATTATGGTATCATTGATAAAACATAAGCATTATCGTAAATCAACCACTCATTTTGGTAGTACCAAATTAGGTTTGCAATGAACTCAGTTATTCAACTCGTTCATAATTTGGATACTAATCATGGCGGCCCCGCTCGTTCGGTACCGATTTTAGCTAATGGTGTACAAGGAATTGGTATGAAACAGCAACTTGTATCCGTTTCATTTAATCAAAATGAAAAAAACGATATGATTGAAAAATATAATTTAAAATGGGTTACATCGCCAAAGACTGGGCCAATAATTAGTGGTTATTCATTTAATTTAAAAAAACAGTTACAAAGGTTAATAATTAAGGAAAAATATAATTTAGTTCATACACATAACCTATGGAACTACATTCCTTGGGTCGCGAGTAAAGTATGCCAATCATTAAAAATTAATCATATAATTTCGCCTAGAGGGTCTCTATATGAATGGAATATGGCTCATCATAAATATCGAAAAATGGGAGCATGGTACTTATTTCAGAGGTCAATATTAGAAAACTGTGCTTGTATTCATGCAACAGCCTTATCAGAACTTGAGGCAATAAGGGAATTAGGAATAAGAAATAAAATAGCGGTTATCCCAAATGGTGTAAATGTAAATGAGTTTGATAACATTAAAGATTTAAAATATCACAAATCAAATTTTGGATTGGACAGTAAAAGGAAATATATACTATTTTGTTCTCGTATAGAAAAAAAGAAGAATCTGAATTTATTAATCAAATCGTTTTGTAATTTAGCAGATTTCTTTCCAGAGTGGGACTTATTGATAGTAGGGCCAATTTTTAATAAGCAATATTTTGACTATTGCATGAGTATTCCTCAAAAATTAAATCTATCTCATCGAATTTTATACAAAGGATTTGTTCGTGGGCAGAAACGTATAGATGCCTATGGTTCTTCTCAACTCTTCGTTTTGCCCAGTTTTACGGAAAATTTTGGTATGGCTATTGCTGAAGCGCTCCTTGCGGGTATCCCGGTTATAACTTCAACTGGAACTCCTTGGTTAGAGATTAATAAACATAATGCAGGGTGGGTCGTTGACCCGAATTTGGATTCAGTTCAAAGTGCATTGAAGGATGCTCTAAATAAATCCTCTGATGAATTAATAGTAATGGGGAAAAATGGTATTGAAATAGCTAAGGGATACTCTTCACCGGTGCAAGCAAAAAAAATGTATGATTTATATGCATGGTCCTTAGGAAAAGGCTTTAAACCAGATTTTGTTTATTAGGCAAAAGATGAAAATTTTACTAATACATCAACACTATTTTCCTGAAATGTCAGGAACTGCGCGTAGAGCGAAAGAACTTGCTGAGGGTTTCGTAAAGAGAGGCTATGATGTTAATATTTTAACCTCTTTTCCAAGAGATTATAGATCTATGCCAAATTCATCATATAATGTAATAGAATCTTTAAATGGTGTATCTATATATAGAGTAAGTACATTATTTGAAGTTAAAAAAAATGTTGTTTTAAGAATGTTATCTTATTTATCGTTTGTTGTGATTTCTATAAAATTAGGATTAAAACTATCAAGAAAATCAGATATCATTATATCCATTGCTCCACTACCATCAGGTATTTTAGGGGGGCTATTACATTTATTTAACAAAAAATACCATCATTTTGACATACCAGACATTTTACCAGATTTGGGTATAGCAGCAGGAATGATAAAAAATAAAGGTCTCATTTATTTATTGCGCAAAATAGAAATTTGGGCATATAGCAGAGCAAATTCAATTTCGACCTGTACTAAAGGTCAAATGAATAACATCCATTCAAAAGGTGTCCCAGATGAAAAATTATCTTGTATACCTGATTGGATAGATACAGCATATTTTAAAAATAATTTGAATAAGCATAAATTATTTATTGATCAAAAATATGCTTTTCCAAATAAAGTAACGATTTCTTTTGTTGGAAATATTGGCGCTTTACAAAATCCTGATGTTTTTGTTGAAGTAATGAAAGATTTAGCGAATGATGGTCATAATAAATATATTTTTCTATTTATTGGTGATGGTATTATGCTCCCTCGAATAAAAGAAAAAATATTAAAACTAAAATTAAATAATATAAAAATTATTGGAAGAGTTGATAGAAAATATATTCCGGGCTTAATGAAAAAGTCAGATATCTTAGTAACTAACTATATTTCTGATGAACATCTTAATCTTTATGTTCCAGGAAAATTATTTGAATATGCTATTTCTAATAAGCCTATAATCATTGGATCCAAAGGAGATGCAAAAAACTTTATTGAAAAATATAATTTTGGAATAGTTGTTGCTCCATCAAATAAAATTGCATTCAAAAAAGCAATTTTAGAGGTTACAAATGGTAATTATAATTTTTTACCTAAAACAGACAAGTTTATAAGTGATTATTCAATTGAAAATATTTTGGATAAGTATGAAAATATTATAAATAATTCTCATAAAGGATGATAATATGAATGATATATTTAAAGATAAAACACTTCTAATTACAGGAGGAACTGGTTCATTTGGTAATGCAGTATTAAATCGTTATATTAACTCAAATATAAAAGAAATTAGAATATTTAGTAGAGATGAAAAAAAACAAGATGATATGCGGAAAAAATACTCAAATGATAAAATTAAATTTATTATTGGAGATATTAGGTTTTTTGATAGTATATACTCTGCGATGAAAAATGTGGATTATGTTTTCTGTGCAGCAGCGTTAAAACAAGTACCATCTTGTGAGTTTTACCCATTAGAAGCGGTGAGAACAAATATAATTGGTGTTGATAACACATTGAGAGCTGGGATACAGTGTGGTGTGAAAAAAATTGTTGTTTTAAGCACAGATAAAGCAGTAAGCCCAATAAATGCCATGGGTATGAGTAAAGCTTTGTCAGAAAAAGTAGCCTTATCTACGGCAAGAAATATAGTCAATAATGATCCCTTGATTTGCGTAACAAGGTATGGCAATGTCATGGCTTCTCGAGGCTCAGTAATACCACTATTTGTTAATCAAATTAAAACTGGGAAGCCACTGACGGTTACTGACTTAAAAATGACTAGATTTATGATGTCCCTTGATGAAGCAATAGATTTAGTGGTTTTTGCATTCACCAATTGTGTACAAGGAGATATTTTTGTGCAAAAATCATCTGCTGCAACTATTGAGACTTTAGTAGAATCACTTAAGGTGATTTTTAATGCAAAAAATAAAATTAAAGTTCTGGGTACAAGACATGGCGAGAAAAAACATGAAGTATTGCTTAATAGAGAAGAATTATTTAAAGCAGAGGATAACAGTAACTATTACAGAGTCACTCCTGATAGTAGAAATCTAAATTATGAAAACTATTTTGAAAAAGGTAATAAGCCTTTATCAGGTGAAATGGAATATACTTCTGAAAATACTTACAGATTGAACAAAGAAGAAATGATACAAGCACTTCTAAAATTAGATTTTATTAAGTCTGAATTAAAGGAATATGAAGAATGAAAAAAATAATGACGATTGTAGGTACTAGACCTGAAATAATTAAGATGAGTCGTGTTATTTATGAATTTGATAAGCATACTGATCATATTCTTGTTCATACTGGCCAAAACTATGATTATGAGTTAAACGAAGTATTTTTTAAGGAACTTGATATTAGAAAACCAGACTACTTTTTAAATGCTGCTAGAAAAAATGTAGCTGAAACAATAGGAAATGTTATTTCAGAATCTGATAAAGTAATGGAAAAAGAATTTCCAGATGCTGTATTACTTTATGGAGATACAAATAGTTGTTTGTCGGTTATTTCAGCCAAAAGACGAAAAATCCCAATTTTCCATTTTGAAGCGGGGAATAGATGCTTTGATCAAAGAGTACCTGAAGAATTAAATAGAAAAATTGTTGATCATTTAAGCGATATAAATATGCCATTAACAGAACATGCAAGACGATATTTAATAGGTGAAGGGATAAATCCTGAAACCATAATAAAAACCGGATCTCCAATGAAGGAAATATTAACTCATTTTTCTTCAAAAATTGAAAACTCAAAAATAATGTTATCATTAGATCTTGAAATTGATAATTTTTTTGTAGTCAGTGCGCATAGAGAGGAAAATATTGATTCTGAAAAAAACTTCAATTACTTAATAGAATCGTTGCTAGAAATTGTAAAGGTTTTTGATAAAAAAATTATTGTTTCGTCACACCCCAGAACTATGAAAAAGCTAAAGAGTAACAAAAAATTAGATTTAAATGAGAAGATTTTATTTTTAAAGCCAATGGGTTTATTTGATTATGTAAAATTACAAAAAAATGCATTTTGTGTTCTTTCCGATAGTGGTACAATTACAGAAGAATCTTCAATATTGAACTTTCCTGCTGTTATGATTAGAGATTCCCATGAAAGGCCTGAAGGAATGGACGAGGGTACATTAATTATGTCCGGCCTTAAAAAAGATAACGTGATTAGGGCAATCAATATTGTAAAATCTTTTGACTACAACAAAAGAACCTTCAATATTGTAAAAGATTATGATGTAGAAAATTTTTCAAAAAAAATAATAAAAATTGTACTTAGTTACATTGACTACGTTAATTGTACAGTGTGGTACAAAAATATCTAAGTGAATAATATTTTTGTTTTAGGTCATACGGGCATGTTAGGCCACATCGTCCATAATTATTTATCTTCAAAAATAGATTGTAATGTTATAACTACTAATTTTAGGTGGCCTGAAAATGAATTTAAAAAAGTATTAATTGATTTTAGTTCTCAAAAAAAAACTATTGTAGTTAACTGTATTGGTGCTATCCCCCAAAAAGTAGATAGTTTTAAAATTAATTATGATTTGCCATTATGGTTGGAACAAAGTTTTAACAATAATTTTGAATGTAAAATTATTCACCCGGGGACTGACTGTGAAATAGATGAAAATAAATATGGTTTATCAAAGAGACGGGCTTCTGATTTCATTCTTAAAAATGGTAAAATTACCAAGATAATTAAAACATCCATTATTGGACCAGAATTAACAGGTAAAAAAAGCCTATTTGAATGGTTTTTAAATAATAAAGGTGAACAAGTTTATGGATTCGACCAATTCTATTGGAATGGAATCACAACTTTGCAATGGGCAAATATTTGTTACGATATGATTATTAATTGGAAGAATTATGATATTTTGACAGTTCCATCAACGAATTGTATTTCGAAATATGAGTTATTAAAAAAAATAAAAAAAGTTTTTAATAAACAGGTAAACATCAAAAAAAATTCGGAAATAAAAGTTAATAAATGTTTAACAGGAAATTTAATAGTGCCTTCAATAGGCACTCAACTTATTGAATTAAAAAATCACATGAATAAAAACCACATTATAGATTGATACTTAGAAAAAATTGAATCGCAACAAATTATTATAAATTGGTCAGAATATCATTTTGTGTATATTATTGAATATCAAATATTAGCTAAAACTTTCTAAATATTCTTGTTATTAGTAGCAGTGGATATATAGGCAGTTCATTCAACACTATATAGTAAAATATAAATCTTGGAAAGATCGTTTGGAATGATAGAGTCAGCTTAAAATTAATATATATTCTATAAAATAATAATAGTAAATAATTAGTATGAAAATTTCATTCGATAGATCTGAAGTCTTATCTCGCTCATATAAACAAATAATCATTGATTTAATTGATGCTGATAATTCTAATAATATTTGTGATATAGGCGGCGGTGCCAATCCTTTATTAGATGAAAAAATTATAAGAAAAAAAGGATTAAAATATTATATCCTTGATATATCAAAAAAAGAACTAGAAAAGGCGCCAATTTCATATAATAAGTTGAATAAAGATATATCATCAGTTGAGTTTGATATTAAAAATCAGTTTGATCTAGTATTTAGCAAGATGTTAGCAGAACATATTAAGGATGCAGAGTTGTTTCATTTTAACGTAAATAAATTATTAGTTAAAGGGGGAATTGCTGTTCATTTTTTCCCAACTCTTTACTCTCTTCCATTTATAGTTAATAAAATAATTCCTGAAGGATTCTCAATGAAATTATTGAATATTATATCCCCTAGGGATAATTATCAGCATGCAAAGTTTCCTGCTTATTATAAGTGGTGCCGTGGTCCATATAAAAATTCAATTGAAAGATTTATAAGATCAAAATATGAGATATTAGAATACAAAGGTGGTTTTGGACATCGTGTTTATTATAAGAAATTAAAGATATTTGAGAAATTACATGATATTAAAACCAATTATTTACTAAAACACCCAAATCCATATTTTACAAGCTTTGCTTTAGTAATACTTAAAAAAATATAGATCTTGATACTTAAAATAGCCTCACCAAGCGTGGGGCTTTTTTGTTTGTGGGATAATGGATAGATTTGATTATGAGTAACTACAATCATAATCAAATCTCATCTTTCATCTGGGATGTCTGTGTTGTTTGATAACTATTCGGGAGATGTATGATGAGTTTTTTTATCACATGTTTGTTAGCCCTGGTGTTTTTTATTCTGGAGAGATTCCTTATACAGATTTTCAAAATAAGATGGTTAATTCACAAATTATACAAAAAAGAAAAACTTATAGATGATGATTTAAAGAATAGGACTATTTTTGTTTTTTTTATTTTAGTTAATATCGCTTGTATTAAAGCACAACCTATTGAAAATTTAAGAGCTATTCATATGGGAGGTAATTGGGGTTTAAATGTAACAGGAACGCTTACACATCCTCCTGAATATTTCGCATTTCTTCAAAACCTCAACACAAAATGGGTAGGTATATCTATCGCATTGCATATTGATGATAGTATGGATAGCACAGTTGAACGCAAATGTTCAAATTCCCACTTTTACCGATTCGGTACTTTCATCGACAATTCATGTATTAAAACAGAACAGTTTTAATGTTATGTTAACATTAGCATTTGAAACTCAGGAAGCTGAACAAGCTCAACATCCCGTTGCACGCTGGCAACTAAGCGATCCGAGAATGCCAGAAGAGGATCCAAATATTTTACCGGAATTTTGGCCATGGAGTTTGAATCATCCCGAACATTTAGTTTTTGTAAATAAATTCTGGGAAACTTACATTGAACAAGTTGTTCATTTTGCAGAAATTGCTGAAAATGAGGAAGTTGATATCTATTCTTTGGGAACTGAGACAGATCGATTATTTCGTTCGCGCTATGGTGGTTCTGGTTTTATTGGTCAACATCTTGTAAGAAAAATTGATACGGTTTATATTAACGGTGATTTAAAAATGAATGATGACCTATCGCAATTATGTGATATTCGCCAGCCAATTACAATAGAATTAGACGAACCAATAGAAACCATTTATAATCTAGTTGTTATCCATAAAACCCCCGGCCATGAATACCATGAATATTTTGAAACAAATATTAAAGGGGCAGAAAATGTTTGCAATTTTGCCAGAGAGCAAAATATAAATACCATTGTTTTTACAAGCTCCATTGCTCCCTATGGTACGTGGGAAGATGAAAAAACAGAAGAGTCATTGCCGTTGCCCACTAGTGCCTATGGAAGTTCAAAATTGGTGGCAGAAGAAATTCATAAACGCTGGCAAGCTGAAAAACCTAATGAAAGAAAACTCATTATTGTTCGCCCCGGTGTGGTGTTTGGTCAAAATGAAGGCGGAAATTTTACCAGACTTTATAAGTCCATGAAAAAGGGACAGTTTTTTTACCCGGGCAGGAAAGATACAAAAAAAGCTGCCATTTACGTAAAAGATTTAGTTAGGCTCATGTGTGAAATGACAGAAAAAGAAAAACCGGGAGTGCATATCTATAATACAGTTTACGCTCCATGTTATACAATTGAAGAAATTTGTAAAACTATGGCAAAAGTTA
>Ga0233429_1001531_pt1 | contig 27143 bp, 19 predicted proteins | sample SI_118_April2016_3_FD_179879 | JGI IMG/M metagenome (GOLD analysis project Ga0233429, IMG submission 179879) | Seawater microbial communities from Saanich Inlet, British Columbia, Canada - SI_118_April2016_135_MG | ecosystem: Environmental > Aquatic > Marine > Inlet | place: Canada: British...
CTGCACATATCTTCAGGTTCTCAACGATTGACAGTCCACTTCGATTAAGCGTAGACATCGTTCTGCTGAAAACAGACATTGCAATCTTGAGAAAAATAGGCCCGAAGACAGGTACCTTCAGTTTTAACAAGTCTAATTGACGGCGCCCTTTATAGGTTTTAGTGTATGCTTTAAAGGAGAAAAACAGAGCTCCTGCTCCGATAAAAAGAACGTACCAGTAGTTTGTAAAGAGGCGATTGGCCTCTATCAGAATCCTTGTCGCCAGGGGAAGTTCGAGATCAACCTGTTGGAAGATTGACATAAATTGGGGAACTACAAATTTCATGAGTATAAGTATCGCGATTAACATGGCGCTTATGACTATCTTCGGATATCGTGTGGCTGCCTTGATTTTAGCTTTGATTTCTGCCGCGTGCTCTGCCAGTGAGGCAAGCCTACTGAGAATGTCGTCCAGGGTACCGGACGCTTCACCTGCCCGTACCATGTTTATGTAAAGTTCCGAAAAGATCTTTGGGTGTTTTGCAAGTGAGTCTGAGAATGAAGAGCCTGTCTGGATATCTGCTGATACCTTAAGGAGTATCTCCTTGAATGTTTTGTTCTGCATCTGCTCTGCAAGGCCCTGGATTCCTGCGAGCAATGGTATGCCGGCAGCAAAGAGGGTGGCAAGTTGACGGTTAAAAACGATGATGTCTTTGTCCTTTACCTTTGGCTTTAAGAAGTTTGCAGAAAAACTACTCTTCGCAGCCTTTCCTTCTTTCAGGAAAACCGGTATATATCCCATCTCTCCCAGACGTGTCCTGGCAATATCCATTCCCGTTGCTTCTAATGTTCCTGCAACGGCCAGACCTGCTCCGTCTCTGGCTTTATAATTAAATAGTGGCACTGTTCACCTCTTCGACTGTGTTATCTAAATATCTGTCAACTGTATCTGTAAGCATGTTCAAGTCGTAAGGCTTTGCTATGTACTCATTTGCACCGCATGCGAGGCCCAATTCCCTATCGGCATCCTGAATCTTTGAACTTACAATAATAATAGGAATATGTTTAAACCTGGTATCAAACTTAAGTAGTCTGCAGAAATGGTAACCGTCCATCTTGGGCATCATGACATCCAGTATAATGAGTTTCGGTTGTTCGCCGTTTACCATCGTCAATGCGTCTTTCCCGTTTGTTGCCATAGCGACTTTGTGACCTTTTGCCTCCATGGCAAATTTTAATGTTTCTGCGCTATAAAGATCGTCTTCTACCAGTAGTAATTGTCTGTTGTCTATCATTTGTATAAAGGCAGGGTAAAAACAAAGTTGCTGCCACCTCTCTCTTTGCTTTCTACCCAGATCCTTCCTCCCTGTGCTTCTACAATATCTCTGCAAATGCTTAATCCCAGCCCTATGCCATAATGTTTTTTTGTTGAGTTGTTTTCTATCTGATAGAATCTTTCAAATATCTTATCCTGTTCTTCAAGGAATATGCCGGATCCATTATCCTTAACGCTGATTTCGACCTTATCTTCCATAGATTTAGTGCTTACTATCACTTCTCCGCCATCGTTAGTAAACTTAAAGGCATTATCCAGAAGGTTTAACAACACCTGCCTTATCCTGTTTGAATCTGCAAGAACATGAGATGTATTTCCATTGTTATTGATAAGTGATATTTCCTTCTCTTCAGCTTTGAACCATTGGCTCTCCATTGCACTTTTTATAACTTTGCTGAGGTCTACTCTCTCACGCTTTAATGGTACTTTTCGTATTTCTGACATGGCTATATCCAGAAGTGTAGCTGTCAGGTTTGATAGATATTCGACACCGTCGTTTATTATGTGTAAGAATCTCTTCTGATCGTCTGTGTTTGGTCCCGGTATTTCCTGGAGTAAGAGATTTACTGAATTCTTCATGGATGTTATAGGGGAAAGTAGTTCGTGAGAAGCGACAGTTATAAATTCTGACTTGACCTGCTGAAACTCTTTGTCCCTTGTAATATCTTTAAACACGACTAAACAGCCCTTCTTTCTCTTGTTGTTAATCTCCCCGTTTATTTCAATGCAATCTACTCTTATTACTCTGGTCTCCGGTACCTGAAAGGTTATCTCTTTAGAAGTAAGCGTATCCACTTCTTCTTTCAACCATCTTGTTACATTACTCAGCCCTGAACTATTCAGCAGTGCTATTGTATCCTGCTTATCAATATCCCTGTTGATCTTCCCGCCAAGCAACCATTTGACAGCAGGATTAACTACTACTGCATCGTCATCTTGAGTGATTATTATCACGCCTTCAGGCAGGTTCTCTACGGCAAGATTAAACATCTTCAGGTTTTCAGTGAACCTGACTTCCTGAGCAAGATTCTTGTTACTGTTAATCATAGTGATTGCATTAGATGCAAAGATGGCAAAAGATTTGAATAACCATTCATCATGGGAAGTAAACTGGCCTTTCCCTTTTTTGTTTACAACCTGAAGTACTCCAATCACCTTATTATCCCTCTGTTTCACGGGAATGCATAAGAGTGTTTCTGTTTTGTATTCCAGTATATTATCAAGTTGAGGATCAAACAGAGGACTCTGGTAAGCATCTTCAAGGTTGATAATTTCTGACGTCTTTGCAACATAGCCGGCTAAACCACTGCCAAGTGGTAAGCGTACTTCTCCGGTTTCTCCATTGTGGACATAAAAACATTTGAATTCATTCGTCTCCTCATCAATCAGAAACAGATTGCACATATCTGACTCTAATATTCGTTCGGCTTCAGTCATTATAAAGCTGAACAGGGATGCTTGCTCAGTACACTGAAGCATACCGATAGAGGTGTTAAAGAGGCGTGCCAGCTTCTGCTCTGTCTTCCGTGTAATATTGAGTACACTCATAATTAAATCGCTTGTTGTATGGCCTAAATCGATTAATACATCTCCTAACGCCTTACCATTTGCCTTCTGTATTTCGAGCGCTTCTTCTATCTGGCATTCATTTACCATCTTCTTTCCCATTAATAACTGCCCGAACATCTGTTTTTCTTCTTCTTTAATCATCATAAGTTGTTACTGCTTTAATTTGTTTTCAGGTTATTAGATGCAAGGTTCTTTCTCTTCTGTTCCAATAAAAAACCCATGGCTTTTCGTCCCAACCTCACAGTTGGTTTGCCTTTGTCATGCTTGTTACTATTGCACTTAATATTCCAAAACCTTTAAATTCTAAAGATTAATTTTATTTATTAATTTAAGTGTCTATATTTAAATATGTTATGAGAGAAAAATATTTTGATTTCTAAAAAGGATGTGTGTGGAGATGATAAGAGATACTGGCATTTTCTTTTAGATCTGAGGCACTAGTGCTTCAGAATGAAACACAGAATGCCGGATTCTTTATGCATTCCATGCCAACCGCTAATATTCGTAATACGCGGGCTAACACAGATATCTGTTGTTTTTTAGGTAATCAATGATCTTGTTAGTACTTTCATCAACTGTTTCATTCTCTGTATCTAAAGTTATTTCAGGGGAGGCAGGAACCTCATATTCCTCATCCAACCCGGTAAAATTCTTAATTTTACCAGCCCTTGCCATTCTATAAAGCCCTTTAGGATCATTGCGTTCAGCCGCTTCAAGTGAGCATTTACAAAATACTTCTACATAATTCCGAATAATCCTGCGGTTTTTTTCACGTACTCTGGCCTTGGGGACAACAGCTACAGCCAGACTGATTATGCCATGCTTATTTAAAGTAGATGAAGTAAAAGCAATACATTGTGTAATAATCTCCCTGTCATGTGCATCAAACCCAATAAGCTCGCCAAAATCAGGTCGAACAATATCAGAATCCAACACCTCCACTTTTTTACCATGTTCTCTCAAGAAAGCAGATAATCGTAGTGCGAGTGTTGACTTGCCAGATGCAGGCAGGCCTGTAAACCATAGTGTATAAGTCATTTTGTAAACAAAAAAAATATTAATTTAGGATCAAATTTTTTTACTTTGCGATCCGTCTATTCACGCTTATATTTGACAATAAAAAAGAATTGCAGTCAAGCGGTTATTTAGATAGCATCCTTGTATTAATATGTCTTCTAATTTGAGGCCAAGTTCTTATGACGAACCATACTCTTATCGCATTACTTTCTAAATATTGCAAGGAAATAGGTGTCACGCGAATTGGAGAAGTTACCATGCTTGATACTCACAGTATACCGGTGTTTCAGTCTATAAGACCGGCGGCCACAAATCTAGTTGTTGATTCCGGCAAAGGTGAAACGCGAGATGAAGCATTAGTGGCAACAATGGCAGAAGCTATCGAAAGATATTGTGGTGAGAACTGCCTCAACGAGCGCATTGCACTCAAGGAAATTGATTCGATTGAAGATCTTGTCTTTTATCCATCTCTTCCATTCAGACGTCCACAGGATGACTATCTTGAAGTGACGGCAGTGAAAAGGTATCCGGACATGAAACTCTTTTATACTCCGTTTGAACTTATATCGTATGCCAATACAAATCCAAGAAAAAAGTTGTTCCGGTACCCTTGGGGTACGACAGGATTGGGCGCGCACACAAGTACGGAAAGTGCAGTCCTGAGCGGCCTCCTGGAGGTAATGGAGCGAGATGCTATTTCAAGCATGTTTTTCGGTGCTACTGACATTGTTGTCAGAAGAGTTGATGTGAGATCTATTCCAGAAGAGTCGAAGGTTTTAGCAGCCAAAATTGTTGAATCCCCTTATGAATTGATAATCATAGAGATCCGTACAAGATTTGACATGTCGGTATTTGCCGTTTACCATACAGATAAATTCTTATATCCCGGAGGTATTGGATACGGGACTCATCCCTGTAGGTCCATCGGGTTGAAACATGCTCTATTGGAAGCTGCCCAGTCACGCGTTCTTCGTATCGCTGGAAGTCGGGACGATCTAAGGTATCTTATTGATGATTCATATAGGCTGGGTTCTCTATTTTCTCTTACACCGGAACAATTTGATGATAGTTCTCACAAAAAAGAAGAACATCTGTCTGATGAAGATGTTCTTCTTTTTTGTGTTGAAAAGCTGGGCACAATCGATGTAGATATCTATTTCTGTGATCTGAGAGTCGAGCCATCTCCTCCTTTAAAAGTCGTTAAAGTGATTGCACCTGGTTTAAAGCTGTTGAGGCAGGGAACTGCCATGACGGGTATCCCGCTTGCCCCTGCAATGGAGATTTTTGCATGATAAGTAAATCACAGTTGATTGTTTTTGCAGGCCCTTCCTTAGAAAAGGAATTTATTCAACGTAAACTTCCATATGCAAAGGTTCTGCCACCGGTTGCACAGGGACAGATTGCCGAAATCATCAGTCACGAAGACGTACAAACTATTTTGTTAATTGACGGACTGTTTTACCAGCGCTTATCTGTACTGCACAAGGAGATCATCCTCGCTATTCAACAAGGTGTAAAGATTGTCGGGTGTTCCAGTATGGGGGCCCTAAGGGCCGCTGAACTGCACAAGTACGGAATGGTTGGTATAGGTAAAGTTTTTGAGTACTATCGGGACAACTTCATAACAGGTGATGATGAAGTTGCTGTGCTGCACGAACCTGTTGAACCATATAAGAATTCAACGATACCGATGATAAATCTGCGTATATTCCTGGAGGAATCACTAAGTCAGCCCGGATTTTATGTTACTGCTGAAGAAGCGGAACTGCTTCTGAATACACTTTTAGACATTCCCTTTTCAAGAAGGACATATAAAGAATTGGAATGCGGGCTTCAAAAGGAATTATCTAACATACGTACTCAACAGATTATTAACTTTATGCAGACAAATGTTCCGGATTATAAGAAGCTGGATGCCATGGAGGCTGTAGAGTATATTGCTTCCGGAAGTCTGTCTGACGTAAACAATAAAGACATTGCAAATATTCCACTCGGTTACTCGCTGGACGCATATATGTCAAGTGAGCTTCACTACTCCGGAGATTTATCGGAGGTAACGCCGAGACAGCTATGGGTTACTGAAGCATTTTCTAACGAAAAGTTTCATTTACAATCCGCACATTCAATATACCGAAATGCGGCTGTAAAGTATGCAGAATCTCAGGGTCTTGTTGATACAGAAAGAAACAGGGTAATCGTAACAAAGTCTCTCTTTTCTTTTTACGGCTGCAAGGATACAGGAACTCTTCGGGAAATTCTGGGCTTACATAAACGTGCTTTTGATGAATTCATAAAGGAGGAGGCGCTTCTGTATGCTCTCAGGTATGCGCATACTCATCAGAACTTTATGGATGGTAATGTAAAGGCTTATTGTGATTTACTTCGCGCCGATGGGTCCTTTGCATCAACCTCGTCACGGGTTGCCGAAAAGCGCGGCTCCTTATCTGATAAGGATATACCATCCGGAACCGGAGGTATTGAAGAGACGTACAGTATCATACAGAAACATTTCTTACACCTTCCCGACAGAATAACCAAGAATTTCCTGATAAACTTTGGTACGATACATGTTCAATGTTTCGGGCGGGCGATGAAGGAGCTTCTCTCCTTTATGTCAGTAAAGAAAAACCCCCGTTGAGTGGAGATTAAGAATAATACGTGTAGTAGATTTGATATGGTTATTTGCTTGTATAAAACAGGCAGGCAGGTGTGATACTCTACAATGACAACAAACAATACATCCGTTAAATATAATGGAAGTTCATATAATCTGAAAAAAGGCTTCAAGGAAGGCACACACCGGATATGTCCTCCTGCAGAAACATACAGTAGAATAGAACCTCATTTTAAAAATATTGGTTTAACCCGCCTGGCAAATATTACCGGTCTTGATAATATCGGGATCCCGGTTGTGCTGTCCGTACGTCCTAATGGTACTTATCTTTCTGTTGATGCCGGCAAGGGCTTTTCACTGGATGCTGCAAATGTTTCAGCAGCAATGGAGTGTATTGAACGTTATCATGCCGAAAATGTTTCTCCCGATGAAATTGGTATGACATATAAGGAGCTGGATAACAGTTATAACACTGTACCCATTCAGGACCTGCCGTTAACTAAAAATTCAATCTTCAATATTGACAATCCTCAGAGATGGTCTATTGCATGGGACATTATGAATGACAGTGAAGTTGCAGTCCCCACTTCAATGCTGACGTTGAAACGATCCTTAAGCCTGCCCACTGAAGTAATGCCATTCCAGATAGGTTCAAATGGACTGGCTTCCGGAAACAAGTTGCTTGAAGCATTCTGCTCAGGACTTTATGAAGTTGTGGAACGGGACGCCGTTACCTGTAATCTGGTTGCCGAGGAACAGATAAATTATGACATTCCCAAAGTACGTCTTGAGACTATTGAATCTGCTCTTGTACTTAAACTTCTTGAGCAATTTAAAAAAGCTGGAATTAAGCCTGTTCTTTATGACTGTACTATAGACACGGATGTTCCTACTTATATGTCCCTGATCTACGATATTGAATCAAGGGCTATCGGAATATACAGGGGATATGGTGCACACCTTGATCCGGAAATAGCGATGATTCGTGCATTGACTGAAGCGGCACAGGGTCGCCTCATTTATATATCCGGATCCAGAGATGACTTCTTTCGCTGTAATTATCGCCGTTTAAAAAGAGGAGATGATAAAAGGACTATAGATTACATTGAAAGAAGTCCTGAAACTGTCGATGCCGGAAATAGAAAGAATGAGAGTTCGGATACTTTTGAGGAAGATATTATCAGAGTATTTGAGAAGTTGAAGAAAGTCAATATAAACCAGATAATCGCACTCGACCTGACATTGCCGGAATTTGATATAGCAGTGGTAAGAATTATTGGCCCTGGTCTTGAAGGCTATAAATTTGATTACTATTCGCCCGGGCAGAGAGCACTGGCATTTCTTGAAAAAATAAAGAGTGAGAATGGAGAGTTATATAAATGAAAGCTGTAGTTTTTTTAGGACCGTCTCTGCCGTTGAGCGATGCGAAAAAAATCCTTGGTGTGGATAAGGCAATATATCTGCCTCCCGCCAGTCAGGCTGATTTATTAAGCGCTGTGACTATTTATAAACCGGATGTGATTGCGATTATTGACGGTGAGTTCGGACAATCCCTCTCTATATGGCACAAGGAGATATTATTTGCACTCGAAAAAGGAATTCAGATTTACGGCGCCAGCAGCATGGGTGCACTCCGTGCCGTAGAAACCAGTATGTTTGGGACTATAGGCGTGGGGGCCATATATGATATGTATGCGTCCGGAGAGATAAATGACGATGATGAAGTTGCACTTTTACATAGTGCTAAGGATGATGGATACCGCAATATATCGGAACCAATGATAAATATCAGGATGACTTTCAGGAAGGCGGCAGAGGAGAATGTCGTCAGCAAGGAAACTGCAAAAATATTTACAGACATTGCAAAATCTATATTCTATACACAGCGAGTGTACCCACTGATATTCCGGAAAGCTGCTGAAAACGGAATTGATCATAAGGCAATTGATTTAATGTCCGCCTTTGTCAAAGACCACCATGTAGATATTAAGGCACAGGATGCGATTAAGTTGTTGGAGACCATACGTGATCTGGAAGGGCCGGTATCAAAACCAGGGAACCTTAAACGGCAAAAATCCCACCTGTTTGATTCATTGTATGATATGGATCGTTCGGTACAACATGACGGAACAAATATTGAATTGTCAAAAATAGCACATTTTGCAGCTTTGCATATGAAGGATTTTAACAATATCAATTTCAATGGGTTGAATAAAGCATTAGTCATTATGCTGGCAAATTTTCTGAAGATCGAAATCGATCAGGAGGAGTTGAACAAGGAGATCAGCCGTTTTCAGATCAGACAACAGATTAAGGGCGATGAACAGTTAAATAAATGGATAGAGGACAACGACCTTAGTCAGGAGGAGTTTAATGAGCTTTTTTATGAAGTTGCTGTATGCAGGAAGCTGCACAGATGGTTTCTGACATGTAACCATAATGGTAAAGGGACACGTGTTTTCATGAATGAGCTACGCCTGAGAAACCAGTACAAGGAGTGGGTGGAGAAAGCCATTGACTGTGAAGAGACCGTAAACAACTCCCTTGTTGAACAGGAGGCTGACAGCGATCGGAATGATACAAGAAGTCTGTTAAAGGAGCACTTGGAGAAAACCGATTGTGTAATCGATACTGATTTCGCAGAATGGGCTGAGGAATCTACATTTCTTCACACCGTGGATTTTATCAATGAAATGAGAAAAGCCAGAGATTACCGGAACATTAAACACGATAAGATAGCTAAATTGTTCAAATGTTGAAAGTACTTCGACCAACACGTCATTCGGAATTAATCAGCGCCAATGTTTTTGATCAGATATTCAAAGACAATCTCGGAAGTGTTCTGGACATCAGCTTAACTGACACGAAAGAGTGGTTTGATACAATTCTTGGTTCTCTGGATTCCCATTATTCCTTTGAAGACTCGGCAAAAAAGTTTAGTGAAGCTACCGCAAATTTTGACTTCTTCTGTCCCTCATTCGAATGCTTTCCTTCAACACCATATTTTCTGACACTACGCAATTTCAGCAAATCTAATGTTCGTCTGCTTTTTATCGCTCACTCTCCTGCAATGTATATCATGGAATGGATAATGCTGTCGAAAATACTCTGCCCGGGAGACACAATCATCGCTCCAAGTGATAGCGCCAAACGTGTTATTGACTTCCTCTGCCCGGAACTCTCCGATTATGTAGAAGTTATTCCCCATCCTATACACGCGTTACCGCATCCGGTGGGACAGACTTTCAGTAGTTACGATCGTCTCGTTTCGTTGAGCAGCGTTGTTGAAACAAAATTGATTCACAAACAGATTGAGGCTATGTCACTCCTGAAAAAACGGGGCCATCATAATCTGAGAATGGATATTGGCGGCAGTTTGAATCCAAACAGTTCAGATGATCCTACCCAATATGCACTGACACTAAAAGCAATGATAGAGAGGTTAGGCCTTCAAGATAGTGTCGTATTGGCGGGGCCGATCATTGGCGATGATGCAAAAGCAGCTTTCCTTTCAGGCGCAAAAGTATCTATCAACCTTTCCAACAGCCTTGAAGAGGCGTGTCCAAAAGCTCCGGTTGAAGCTCTTTCAATGGGAATTCCCGTGGTAACTACATACTGGAACGGATATACGGAAACAGTTGGTAAATCAGGCATACTGCTTCCACTTGAAGAGGACCAATTTGGAAACATATATCTTCCTGTTGAATCGATTGCCGATGCGATTGAATCACTCCTTGATAACCCACCTTCTAAAGAAGAGTGTATGAGCCATGCAGAAAGGTATGCGCCAGATTTAATCTCTGAACGTTACCGTACTGTCTTAGAGAATCGACGTAACATGAATTCGGCGGAAGTGGCAGAGAATGTAGACATATTAAAGTCTAATGATCTTTCATGCAATTGGAAAGGTTTTGTTGGAGATATCGGGATTGTTAACAACTTTACTTGGAAGGAACTGTTTTCTATTCATTCTGATTTTGTCAGGCAACAGCACTTGTACATTTCTGGCAGTAAACCGCAGGACTCTTGCCGTGAAGAGATCATTCGTGATTTAATTATCTATGCTTCTAAAAAACCTCTGGAGAGTTTTTATGGATATAAATCTCTAGATAAATGGTATACCGATGATATGCGGAATCTGGAGCATGTATCTCATCAGGATCAATTCATCCATAAACTGATGCTGTCATTGCTTAATGCCCCATTAATTACCTCTCGTGTTGCCGCGCTCTATTATGTAAGCAGTCAAAAAGAGCCAGAATATTTTGATAAAGTTTTGTCATCCCTCAATATTAATGCTCTCCCACCGGGAACAGGACATCTGTATCGAAGCAAACTCTTTTATGCAAAGAAGCAGTACTCAAAGGCGTTAGACTCCATTCAAAAGGTAAATCTCAACCAATTGAAGGAGTATAATACACCGTTTCTGAGGCAATATATAAAAGTATGCCGTGGATTAAAAACCTATAACGAGCCGGTTGTTATTCTGAAGCAATGGTTGTCAAAATATCCTGACGGTTGTTATTCCGGTCCGATATGGTTGGATCTGGCAGTTATTTTGTCAGATTCAGGGAATTATTCAGAAGCCGGAGTAAATATTAAAAGAGCAGAATCATTACTGGGCAACATACCTGTTATTCAGAAAGTGAAAGAGAAAATTGCCAACGACATTTTATTTGAATCTTCCAGTTAAACATGACAGATATCCTGCTTATACAACCTCCATTTTCAATGCCTGATAAGCCGTACATTAGCGTGCCAGTCCTTTCAGCATATCTAAAGAGTAAGGGCGTTTCCGTTGCCGGTCTTGATTTAAATATTGAATTTTTCCGTGAATTTCTCTCACCTGAACATTTACATGTCTGTTTAGGAAAAACAGAAATACGATTAAAAGAGTTGGAAAACAGTGGGGCGGATAACGTCCAATACAAGATAAACGCTCTAAAGAAACTGCTGACGTCTGTTTCGGATAATAAGGCATCGCTATTCAAACTGTTTAGCAGTTCCAGGCCGTCAAACTCCCATGCATTTCAACTTTTGAAATATGGTCTGTCGCTGGCATGTTTTCCATATTATCCGGAATATCTGGATTTTACAATTACAACAGGATATATACGTTATCATTCCCAATTTAAGAAGTTTTCGTCATCACATATACTTAAAAGTATTCAGTGCGAAACCATATACTCCAGGTTGATAGAGCCAATTATTTCCAGGAGCATAAAAAAGGAGAACCCATTCTGTGTGGGCATTTCCCTGACTTTTCCCGATCAGGTGCTGCCCACTTTTAAATGCGCACAGATTATTAAAAGCAAGTTTCCTGATATATTTGTTGTGATGGGGGGGGCATTTGTTTCTACACATATGAGGGAGATAGGAGAGGCAGAAATTTTCCAATATATTGACGCATTGATACTAGATGAGGGAGAGGCTCCTCTGAACCATCTGGTTTCTGAGCTGAAAAAGAGTGAGCCTGATCTGGGCAGTGTGCCGAATCTGTGCTATTTAGATCGAGGGAGACCGGTACATACAGGACAACACCAGCCGGTTATTGTAAATGACCTCCCGGCTCCGGACTATGGACTGTTCTCACTGGACAGATACATAGTCAATCATGAGACTATGGCGCTGCTCTTTAGAATATCAAGGGGCTGTTACTGGAAAAGGTGTTCATTCTGTAGAACAGAGATCTCATTTATAAAGGGCCACAGCAGTCCTGATGCAGAGCTGATATTTCAGCATCTGAAAACTGTTATTGAAGAGACCGGTGTCAGTATCATACACTTCAGTGATGATGCGGCGATACCTGAAATCATGGAGCATATTGCCACTCAGATTATTAAAGATAAGATCAGTATTAAGTGGGTTGCAAATTTCAGGTTTGATAACAGGCTGACAACTGATCGCCTTAGATTATATAAAGAGAGTGGATGTCACTCTATATACCTTGGACTTGAATCGCTTAATCCCAGAATATTAAAATTAATGAATAAAGGAATTACGGAAGATCTTGTCACCAAAAACATTAAAGTTATAAAAGAGTCGGGAATACCAATAGTTGCATATATGATTGTTGGCTTTCCCACCGAAACAGAAGATGAGGCGCGGGAATCTTTTAACAAAATGTACGAGATGAGAAAAAACAATCTTATAAAAAAGTGTGTTTATAATGTTTTTGAGGTTGCATCGTCCTCTCCCATCGCCTTAAGTCCGGAGAAGTATGGAATAAAAAGCATAGCATATGATCAGGAATGTGATCTATTACCACCATCATCTAAATTTGAAGCTGATGGGATGAGCAGGGAAAAGGCAACTGCTCTTTGTAATGAATTTATTCACGCGTTGGATCAAATGAAATAAATAATCAATGACTGAATTTGTGAGTTTATGTATAGTCTTTAGTAGCAACATTGAGAACTTCCACAACTTTTGTAAAGGTACATATTTATGAACATAGAAAATAGCGACAAAAACATCGCTTTAGATATCTTACTGGTTTATTCTCCGTTCGGAGTCATTTCAAGCCCTTATATCGGCATCCCCGTCCTGGCATCATACTTAAAACAAAAGGGATTTAAGATCACGGCATACGATATCAACAGGGAGTTTCTTTTTCGTTTTCTCTCACCGGAAAATATCCGTAAAGGCTTAATATTTATTGGCAAACGTTTTGACCAGCTCAATCGGCAGAAGAGCTTGAACTTTGTGGAGATAAATGAGTACTGGCTGATTGCTTCTCTGTTGCTGCTTAGAGAAGGGTTTGAGAATGATATTAAAAATATTGTTATTCCATATGCATCCTTCGATCAGGTACAGAATTCTAAGGCAGTAAAGTTTTTTACATTGGTTGCCAGCATGCCCAATTTTCCGGAAATCATCAGCACTAAAGTCCAACTGGAGAAATGGTCAGAATTTAACCATTTCTCTACTCAAGATATACTGAGGAGTACGGAGAAACAAAATATTTATTCTGATATCTTCAGAGGGATAATTGCGGATCATGTACAGAACAATCCGGCACCGAAGGCAATCGGGTTTTCAGTAGTGTTTCAACACCAGATTATTGGCGCCTTTCAATGTGCAAAGATATACAGAGAAGTGTATCCTGACACTCACATTGTAATGGGAGGCCCTTCTATATCTAATTATTTTAGAGAGTTGAAGGAAACAAAACTATTCGATATTGTTGACTCCTTCATCTTCGATGAAGGGGAAATGGCATTAGAGAACCTCTTGGTTGAGTTGAAAAAGGAGAAACCGGATTTTACAAATGTCCCGAATCTTCTCTATCGCAAAAATGGTAGTTTAGTCCGGAACAAAGATGCGCATTCACTTGACCTTGAGCAAGTCCCGGCCCCGGCTTATGATGTATTTGATCTGGACAGGTATATAAATTCCAGAGATAAGCTCAAAGTTCCGTTCCGCCTCTCTAAAGGTTGTGTTTGGAAGAAATGTTCTTTCTGCAGGACTAATCTACAGGTATGCAGTGACTTTCAGCAACCGTCAGTTGATGCCGTATACAATAACCTGCTTGACTGTATCAATAAGCAGAAAATCAAACACTTCTTTTTCTCTGACGAATCAGCAGATCCTCTTGTACTTGAAAGGATCAGCAGACGGCTGATCGAAGATAATATTAAGATAGATTGGCAGGCGCACACGCGTGTTTCCACAAAACTGACTCGTGAAAGATGTGAATTATTCAGAAAAGCTGGGTGTAATCACTTGAGTATGGGAATAGAATCATTTTCAGATCGTATTCTCGCTATGATGAAGAAGGGGATTGACTGCAAACTTATTGACAGGGTATTTAATAATATAAAAGGGGTGATTACAGTCCATGCGTATATGATGGTAGGTTTTCCTACAGAGACAGAAGAGGAGGCGTTACATTCACATAAAATCCTTAAAGAGTATGTGGCCAAGAATATTATTTCCTCTTATTCATACACTTCGTTCACATTAATTTATGGTTCTGAGATATGGAACAACCTTAAAGAGTACGGCATCACTGATGTCAGGCTTCCTCCATTAACTGATTTGAGTGCCGACAGTGTAGACTTTAGTTGTACAGGGCTGGATAGATCAAGAGTATTTGAATTATTTCTGGATCTCAGTGAAAGTATGCTTTTTGAAAGTAAGGTGAAAACCCTTACCCAAATTCAAAATAATAACCAGCTGGTTAAAATTAATTTTGACATGGTTAAGTTGTCTCAGCTTGTGAAGAACTACAGCTTTATGTCATTACCGAAAATTCAGTGGTTAAAGAAGAATAATACATCAATTAACTCTAAAACCTAAAATTACTTGTACGTCAATATTGTTCTGTTTATTTGTGCTTGCAAATTGATAAAAACAAGTCTATAATTAAAGATTGTCTTTGAAGGAGGATGAACTGCATCCTAATATATCTTAACATTGTATAAAGGAGGTTATAATGTCTGTACAAGATGCGAAGGATTTTGTAGCAAAAGTAAAAGGAGACAAATCGCTTGCGGATTCTCTGGAATCGGCTGCTGATGATGACGCCCGTCGAGCAATTGCTGCTGGAACAGGATTTAACTTTACTAAATCTGAGATGAGTGAGGCTCTTTCTGCAGGAGGTAGTAAGCAGCTTAGTGATGATGATCTTGATACTGTTGCAGGTGGGTCATCAGCCACATGGGTTGGTACTGCTGCAGGTGTTGGAGGCGCTGCCGCTGCAGCTGCTTAATGACACTTCTTTGATTACAAAATAACAATAGATATTTGCCGAAAGGTTTGTAGCTAACATGTATGCAAGCCTTTCGGCAAAACTTCCTCTTTCGTGTTAGAGCAACAGATTCGGATAACTTCAATTAACTCCCGATAAATCCATACTACTTTCTTCAACTGTACTTTCAAATCATTTCTATATCATTTTTCAATTCCCTGACTAAATTTTCAAGTAGTGTACAGGCGTCTTCGGATGCTAACTCTTCCAGTGTCAAATGGGTCAGCGATATTAGAATAAGTGTTCTCCTCTCTGCCTCTACAAATACTTTGCTGCAATCAGCATCAAACTGTTCCAGATTTTCAGCAGCACTCTTTACCATCGATTGAAGAATTACAAAAGCTCCATCGGACAATTCAGGTTTGCCTCGATAGTTTTCTAGTCTACCTCCCGCTCTGTACACAGGGAAACTTTCAAGGCCCAGAAAACGGAGAAACCAGTCTGCACGGAACTTTCCTTCTGCTGCGGTAATTCCCATATAGTCTGCGATTAATTCGTCAATAAGGTTGTTTCGCATTGAAGAGAAGATTCGGCGGGTAAAATAGTGTGCGCATTCATGCTCGCGCCTTATGATTAGAGACAACTCTTTCCATCTCTCTTCTGAAAATCCCATATCTTTGCCGGTGACACCGCTGTATGGACCACTGCTTAGAAGGATAAATCTGTCCTGATAAAGCTCTTTTTGTGGGATTATGCGTTGGAACTCATCGTCCCAGTTCCCGGATTTGTTATCTGCCTCCCATCTCTTTTTCAATTCATGGATTCTACCCCAGTTATTCAATCCGGAGACCATGGTGGCTCCCATTGATGTCGGTACACGGTTCGGTTCATTTTTCATTGACAGGCCACGTACCAGCGTAACGAAATCACCTCTATTATCTGCTATCAGTACAGGGATCTTTCCAGCAAGGCTTTGGTGGATGGTCAGATTGAGTGATTCAGGATTATTGAGGGAGATTCCGGTTGCGGCATCTAGAAAACCTACAGAAACACCGCTTAATGTAGCTGAACGATAATCCTGAGTTTTACTTATCCCTTCTTTTACCGGGAAAGAAAGTTGCACCAGTTGTGATTTGAGACTGTGAAACACGCTGGTCTTTATAGCCTCTTCGGCATATCTCTCCCAGGCGGAAACAAACAGCTCATCTTCAAGGGGTAGCTTTAATGGTGACGCTATATTGGAATGGTCAAAGACGTTATGATTGTATACTAGCAACTCCTCTTTCTCGTTTTCAGAGGCTCCGTATTTATCAAGAACAGATGAGCGGAAGTTTTCTTTATCCATGTCTGGCAATTATTTAAAACCTATATTGAGAGATTTTATTATATATCTTATAGTAGCCGCAGGCTTTAGCCTGCGTTTCTCATTATCCGATGGGTGTATGTGGATTTTCGTAAGTTACGCAACCTAAAGGATGCGGCTACTCAAATCGCCCAATTTAGAAAAATATATGGTTTCACTGTTGCGTCCGGTTTACATTTGGCACTTTAAGCGATCTGCCTCTTTGCCAACTCTGCGAACAAGCCCTCTTGTTTAATCAGTTCATCGTACGAACCTTCTTGAACGAGTCTTCCTTTATCAATGACAAAAATACGGTCAGCATTAATTATTGTACTTAACCTGTGCGCGATGACAATCCTTGTAACTTTTAAATTATCAAGACTTTTACTCACTATTGCCTGAGTTTCGTTATCAAGCGCACTGGTGGCTTCATCAAAATAGACTATTCTTGGTTTATGAACTATGGCCCTGGCAATCATAAGCCTTTGCCTCTGTCCGCCAGACAGGGTGCTGGCACCCTCATTCAAAACTGTATGCATTCCCATCGGCATATCTTTGATGTCCTGTTCGAAACCGGCCCTTCTTGCCGCTTCCCAGGCATCGTCAATTGTCAATTGCAGAGAACCTATAATATTCGTAAAAATGTCACCCGCTATAATCTTGCCGCTTTGTAGGACAACACCCAGTTGCCGACGAACAGCCCTGACATCTAATTTAGCAAGGTCATGACCATCATAATAAATTGTGCCGGAAGAGAGGGCTTCGAACCCCAGCAATATCCTGAAGAGTGTAGATTTGCCTGAACCGGAGGATCCAACCATGGCGCAATACTCACCGCTTTTAATATTTAGAGAGATGTTGTCAATAATGACAGGTCCATCTTTTGTGTACTGAAAATTGATCTGATTGATTTCTATAGCGCCGGAAAGAGTACCAGGGTCAGCCTTTGCGGAGTCAACCTCAGGCAGGGTCTGAAAGATCGGCTTCGATCTTTCATATACCGGAATGACATTCAATGTGGATATTACTACTTCAGTCACTCCAAGCAGGGCCATGAGAAAAGTAGAAAAAGCGGCGTTGAACGCAAGGAAATCACCTGTAGACATATTAGTGGATTCTCCCTTTGCAATAGCATTCTGATTAAAATGATACAGAAAAAAGAAGATAGTTATCGATGCTATAACAGGATACGATATATTAAACACTGCCTGCCAATTTGCAAGTGACTGTGCATTGAATCTCGCCTTTTTTTGTTCACTGAACTCCTTTGACCATAAATTGTAAATTCTATTTTCAGCGCTGGCGATCCTTATCTTGTTTATCCCGCTGATAAATTGCAATACCATACCGGAAATCTTTCCCTGTATCTGAGACAGTCTCCTCTGGTGGTACATCTTGAAGTATCCTAATGTTGCAGATATGGAAAATGCAAGGAATACGATACCCATACCCACGAATGCCATCTTCACATTATAGTAGAATAGAAGGCAAAAGCTGAATGAAGCGGACAATAGACCAAGGATTGACTGGACTACCACGCCGGAAGCTGCCTGTCTGATTAGATTGATTCCCATGGCCCTCTGCGCCAGATCACCCGTTGAATAGTTACTGAAGAATGGTACGGGAAGACTCAAAAGCCGGTCCCATACAGCAGACTGAACAGAAGCATCCATCTTGCCTTCAATCCTGATCATTGCAATACCACGAACTATTTGAAACATTGAGGTGGCAAACGCAAATACAATTAGGGCGATAGTTAGTTGAAAAAGCTGCCCGCGTTCAGCCCCGGGTATGATGGTATCAAATATTTTTCCTGTAGCGATTGGGACAATTAGTGCAAGCAATCCGGCTGCGAGTCCCATTGAGATCACCATATAGATATCTGATTGCAGACCGTGAATGCCGAATTTGAGCAGGTCCATCCCGGTAAGTTTTTTGTCGGGAAAATGTCTGTAAAAAGTATGAGCTGCAGGGTTAAGTAGAGAAGCCACTTGAGCGGTAACAGGTGTCTCATGATCATCAACAGGGTCGTACATCTTATATGTTGTCGACGTGACCGGTATGATAGCAACCGGTCTATTTTCTTTCTTTTTGAAAGCTAATATCGGTCCGCCAATGTCAGTCTTCCACCACTCTCCCTTAAGGATTACGGTTCTGGACCTCACTCGGGATGCATCAAGAATGGATCTTAAGGGATCTGAAACCTTCACTCCTCTAATCAGGTCCGGATGAGGTTTCATTTCAATGCCAATTGTTTTACCAACAAGCTGACATACTCTGAACAGGGGATCGTCAATCTCTCCAAAAGGTATCCTTGCAGCACCTATTCTCAGAATTTCCGAAAGCCTGGTTATAGCAGACTTCATATAAAACCGGTCATTTTCAGATCTGTTTTTTAAGCGAGTTTTTTCTCTCTCCTCTGTTAGTTTCAGATTTAATGCAACACAATCTATTACGATTTTATGGAATCGATCAAGGCTCTTCCAGGCAGTGTTCTCTTTAATAAATATCGGTGTATCTAGAATGCAAATCCTGCTCTTTGCAGCTGCACGCAACCAGGAATGAGTGGATACAGGGAAATAAGAGTCTGCAGGTTTTAATAATAGAGTCTCCTGGCCAATAAAATCCATCTCTCCCTCAAACAATTTTACCCAGACTACTCCATCTTCAGCAGATGAGGTTTGAGCCTCATCCAGGCAAACCTCATCTGCTGAAGACAGGTACTTACGGTTTGTTGGAAAATCTCCGGTGATTATTCCGGAAGAGATCACTGAAACCCAGCTGTCCATCAAATCTGCAATCTCCACGGCAAATTCACTTTTTAACGATAGCGTTTTTAGCCTCTCTTTGTCCATCTTCAACAACCTGGTACCGATGCCCGGGCTGGCCAGTAATTTGATTTCTTTGCCGTGTTTGTTGCAATCAATGCCAAACAGAGCCCTTCCTGCTTCTGCTCGAAGGAGATGGTTGCGAGATCCTACCTGTTTGCCATCCACGGACTTGACAACAAAAATATCTACCACTCCTGAATGTACAATCCAGACGCTCTCTTCATCATCCAGCAGGAAAGGCTTATTGCCTTCCAGGTCTAGAAGGGTTCCTTCATTTAATAAAATATTTTTCTCGTTCTCCATAATAAAGCAGATGTTCGTCCTATAATAAATTACATTTTAATCATTCTTGAGTAATGGCCTTCAACATCTTTCATTTCATCATGTGTGCCTCGCTGCACAACCTTGCCCTTTTCAAGAACAATGATTTCGTCACAGTCCCTGATTGTACTCAAACGGTGAGCAACTATTAAGCATGTGCATCCACGTTTTCTGAAACTATTATCCACAATGTTTTCAGTGTTCGGGTCCAGTGCGCTGGTGGCCTCATCCAGGATGAGTATTTTCGGGTTTATGGTTAATGCTCTGGCTATTTCCATACGCTGCCTCTGCCCACCGCTGAAATTGCTGCCTCCCTCATTCAGCATATGGTCGTATCCTCCATGTCTTGCTGCTATGTCATAATGGATACACGCATCTTTAGCCGCCTGAACCAGGCTGGATTCAGGTATGGTTGTATCCCACATAGTAAGATTGTCTCGTATAGTTCCCTCAAACATGGAAATATCCTGATCTACCATGGCAAAGGAGTTAGTCATTATAGATCTTGGAATTTCAGTCCGGGGTTTGCCGTCAAATAATATTTCACCATCCCATGGCCCATACAATCCACTGATAAGTTTTGCGGCAGTGGATTTTCCACTGCCTGAGCCTCCCACCAGGGCTATGCGGTCACCTGGTTTCATGGAAATGCTGAAATTTTCTAGAAGAGGGGGGGCAAGCCGGCTGTATCCGAATGTGATATTCTTGAGCTCCAGATAACCTTCCAGCTTTGCAGGCATATCTGGAGTTTCTACTATAGCAGGTCCGGAAAACTGTTCATCAACCTTATGGTTAAGAACGTCATCCAGCTTGTTCATATCTCCTTCCGCATCCTGGATATCGCGTCCCAATCCGACCAGATCGTTGATTGGAGATGTTACACTTCCCATGAGACTTTGAAAGGCAATCAGCATACCCATTGTTAAGTCTCCGTTCATTACCCTCATTCCACCTAAAGAGAGGATTGCAACAGTATTTAAGGCGGTCAAAATGGTAGGCACTTCAGAGACAAGGCGTGTCGTATATCCTAAACCCTGTTCTGCATTCATTACCTTGGTCTGGTAACCGGCCCACTTGGCAAAAAAATCGGACTCCATCCCTCCTGCCTTTAAAGTCTCGATGGCCTGTAATCCCCCCATAGCAGTCCCCGTAAGTTTGCCCTGGTCCTGAAGGAGTCTTCTGTTTTGATCAATTCTAAACCGGGCAGCATATTTCAGTGCTACGATATTTAGAGATACAATGAGAATGCCGACAAGCGTAAGGACAGTGTCGTAGCAGAACATAATTCCAAGATAGAAAATTATTAAAAAACAGTTTACTATCGTCGTTGCCATCTTGCCTGAGACCAGTTGTGCTACTTTATCATTTAAAGCAACGCGTGACCCGATTTCACCACCGTATCTCTGGTTAAAGAAATCTGCGGGCAGGTGGAGAATATGCCAGAAGAATTTGCTTGCAGTGCTTAAGGCCAGTTTTGTTTCCAGCCTCAATAGATAACGTTCCTGGAGCCAGGTTAACGTCCCTCGTAAAGTTGCCGTTATTCCCATTCCTATTAACAGAGGGACTAACCAGCTATTCATGGAATTTATCAGAACTTCATCCACGAATATCTTTGAAAAAACAGGGATGACAAGACCGGGAACAACCATTGCAAGGCCTGCCAGAACAACATATGTCAAAGCCATTTTGCAGTCCGCCATACGGCTCTTCAAGGCATTCAACATGCTGCGCTTTTTACCGGATTTTACAAAGTCGGGAGATTTTTCAAATAGCAGGGCGACTCCGGTAAAGGATTGATTAAACTCTTCCAGCGATACCTTTCTGGGGCCGACTCCGGGGTCATTCAGGTATGCATTGCCACCTTTAACACCTTCAAAAACTACAAAGTGGTTGAAATTCCAATGTACAATCATTGGTAACGGATCTGTTTTCAGCTCTTCAGGTTCTTTTCTGAACCCTGTAGCTGTCAATCCGTATTTGCGTGCCGCCTTCACTATGTTACTCGCTTTACTTCCGTCCCTGGACACTCCGCATTCGTAACGAAGTTCTTCAAGAGACACAATCTTGCCATACCGTGCAAGTATCATTGCCAGTGCGGCCGCGCCGCATTCTACAGCCTCCATTTGAAGTACGGTGGGGGTTTTTACCGGTCTTTTCCAATCACCACTGGTGCTGTTATTTTCTTTTTCTTGAGAATCGTCTGCCATTGTTAATTAATCAATCGTTGTATCCCAACAGGTATTTCCGGAGTAAAGGAATTACCAGAGATATTGGAGCTTGTTCTTCTACAGTGATAGTCGTGGTGCATATAGTGCCACCATGTATTTTTAATGGAGGGCCCTTGGGAGAAGACCACTCATACCCGCTTACAGTTTCTTTATTTGTCAGTAACTCTGCAAATATTTCTATAGGAGCACTATTGCCTGATAGCATTGTAACAAGCTTACTATTCTGTAGAACACGCATCATGCCTTCATCTGTAGAGGGAAATTCGGCAACGGAAGAAACTTTGCCTTTTATAAACCCGTACTCTTCCGCTTTAACGGTAGTTGGGGATACCTGTACGTCCATACCTGTTTTAACCTTTTTTCCGTTTGCTGCAGGTACGTATATAACAGACTCAAGGTGCTTATATTTTTCTCCTGTAAGTTCAAGGCTCAGTATAGGGCTTGTATGTTCTGTCTCTTCCCCAACGTCAACCATAATCTCCAATACAATGCCGGTATATGGAGAAGTAATGTTATTGCTTCTGTCCAGCTTTTTTCCCAGCGAATAAACTTCTTGATTTTGAGTTTCTATTTGCTGTTGAATATCTAAAAGATCTTCTTCCCTTTGATGTTTATCATCGAGACGCTTAATAGTTAATTTTTTTAAATCATTGTGGGATTTGTCGATACTGATTTTAGTGCTGTTAATCTGCTCCTTTATATCAATAAGGTCTTGTTTAGTAACCAATCCCTCCTTCAGCAGTTCTGTACGAGCTTCGGACCGTGCTTTCAGCCATTTGAGCTTATCTTCATCAGCTTTTATTGAAAATTCCAGATTCTCCTTCTCGTCTACTGAGGACGAGGCGTTTAGCTTTAAGCCTTCAGACTCATAATCAGTTAATAGTTTTTCCTGGACATTCAGCTCCTGAAGCTCAATTTCAGCAGCGACGAGTTGATCAGATAAGTCAGGCTGATCTACTATGGCAACAAGATCTCCTTTATGTACGGTCTCTCCTACAGCAAACTTCAGATCAAGAACCTGGCCGTGGCTATCGGTTCCAATGTTAAATACACCACCTCGCTTAATCAGGATTCCCATTCCGGTAACCTTAGTGGAGATTGAGCCGAATATTCCCCAGAAAATAGCAAAGACAACTAGAATGATTAAAGCGAGGAGAACCACCCATCCTTTTGGTGTGGTAACCTGCATCATCTGATCCAACTGTTCAGGTGATGACATTCTCTCAAGTGAAACTTTACGAAATACTTTAGAATCCATTTTATTATTCTCTCAATAGTGGTAATTATTATCAGAAACTAATTAGCCGAAGGAACCGTTGTCAACTCCTTCATGCTTACAGAAATATTTTTTAGATCCGGTGAAAGAATAGTACCCGTTTCAAACCTGAGTTGTACAAGTGATTTTGCATAACTGAGTCTTGCGGATACTTCTGTCTGCATCGCAGTAGTAAGCCTGTCATCAACGTCTATCAAATCGATTATTGTGCTTTCTCCAAGCTTAAGTTTCAATCGCTCCTTCTGAACGGCAATATGGTATACAAGTACAGACTCGTGCGCTTTTTTGAGTTCGGCAGCGCTTTGAATCACATCTGACATAGCGACAACTATATTGGAAACAATCTGTCTGGTAAGATTATTTGTGTCTATAATCGCTTTTTCGTTCAGAGCTCTTCTTCTTAAATAAGTGCCACGTCTGAAATCATTCATAACCGGCCATTCCAGACTGAATGTAGCACTGAAGTTTAACCCAGCTTCTCTTGAATTAATGGCAGAGGCATATTGCCTGGTATTGCGCTGTCGCTGTACATCTTCCGTGAGTCCCGTATATCCGAGATCCAAGTCAAAATCCAGCTGAGGTTTTAAATTTTTGTGTGCACCTACCATTAATACTTTAGCAGATTCCTGTTCTTTCTTAAGTGCAATAAGATCAGCTCTTTGTTTAAGGCCGATGTCAACAATATCCTGTGTAATCGGAATCTTATTTAAATCAGCGTCATCTACGTCTAACAGGGGCTCTGATGGAAGTGGTGTGGCTACTATCTCATCAAACCGTAAACCCATAGCCAGTCCCAGTGTCTGTCTTGCCTCGAAAAGCCCTTGAGTTTTATTGATCCGGGTAGAAGTTTTCCCATGCAGGTTTGCAGAAAGTTTGTTAATATCTGAGGCGGGCTGTTCCCCTGCATCGACAAGTATTTTGGTTTGCTCAAGCATATAACTGGCCCTTGATTCCGCTTTCTCAGCAATTTCAAGATTATCCATTGCCGCTACCGTATTCCAATACTCATTGACAGTAGTCAATATACTCTGAGAAGTAGTGTAGTTCAGATCGTATCTGCTTGATTCGGTTAATATTTTCGCTGACATTTCGCTGGCTGCGTTTGCCGCTTTTCCAAGTTCTCTTAACAATGGTATTTTAATACCAAACGTGACTGTAGCAAAGTTAGTCGTGTGGACATTAGTTGACAGGTCCTCAGTGCTGCTCAATGTAATATCAGGGGTTAATTCAACACCGGAACGAAACTCCTTGCTTATGTCCATGGTATATCCCGTGACACGGGAAACGGATTCAGATGTGCCATTGCTTGCCCGGACACTCCTGGTAAGCGGAGTGTGAGTGAGGGTGTCACTAACGCTTGTGCTTACGGTTGTATTAAATGTGCCGCGCTGTATCTGCCACAATCCTTCATTCACCTTGACCTGCCATTCGTCCAGAAGAATATTAGGCTGCTTTGCTATCGTATGCTGAACGGCTTCCAGTAATCTAAGATTTTTTAGATAATCACTGAGTGCCGCTATAGTTTTGTCATCGTTTGCAAAAGATCTGCATTGGAAAAACCCGGTACACAGAATTATGACAACTACTATTCCTAGTTGAATTGAATTACATGCTTTCTGTTTTGTCATTTCTAGACTATTGGCTTTCACAAAAAATATTCTGACCGTCAATTTTCAAAATATGCTACCAGTAAGTACCAAAACAAGGGAGGGTTTTCAACTATTAATTTATTGTTTTATTCAATACCCATAGAACAGTTGGGATCTGTTTTATGTAGATTTCCAGACTTCAAGCTCTATAATTTCCAGATATTGTAAAATACATAAACCTGTAATTATTATCGGTTCTGGAAAGCATGAATGACGAAGTTGGGCATGTTTCAGGATCTATATGTTGCAATTATGTTAAAGATCCGGAAACAAGTTCATCTTGAACTGTGTGAAACAGAACTTCATCAGTTAAAGCTTGATTTTGGCAGCCACTTAAGTAGTATGTGTGCTATATATATATTTGTTGGAACGTAAATTTGCTAATCCGTTTTGTTGATAATTATGAACAACAAAAAAGTTAATTATCGAAGTAAAGCTATGCAACATTTCTCAAAGTGTTTTCTTATGGTAGTAGCTGCTATAGTGGTCAGTGTGTTGCCGCTTGCATGTGTCCAGCACCCTTCAACCACGCTGCAGAGTCATTCTGTAAGCGTTCAAAATACTACGGATTCCGAACATCACTATTTCCACAAAACGGAGAAGCCGCACGCGGCAGAATGGGGTTACGAGGGTGATATCGGGCCGAAAAATTGGGGAGATCTGAGTCCTGCCTACATTCTGGCGAAACAGGGGGAGCAGCAGTCTCCTATTGATATTAGTAAGCCCATTCAGAAGGACTTGCCGCGTGTTGTATTTAACTATCGACCTGCAAAGATCAACCTTGTATATAATGGGCACACAATTGAAGAGGAGGAGGGTGGTAGTCACATTCGGATCGAAGATAAGTTTTTCGAACTCAAGCAATTCCACTTCCACGCTCCAAGTGAGCATACAATCAATGGCAGTCATGCTGATATGGAAATGCATCTAGTACACAAGGCTGAGGATGGTGCTGTCGCCGTTGTTGCTGTGATGATCAAGCAGGGGGCTGAAAACATGAGCTTTACGTCAATATGGGAAAACCTGCCTACACCTGAAAAGAGTGAGGTGCAAGTTGCTCGTACAGTAGATGCTACAGACCTGATCCCAGGCAACCATGCCTATTATCGCTATCGCGGGTCTTTCACAACTCCTCCATGTACCGAAGGGATTCTCTGGTTAGTCTTAGAGGTGCCGATCGAACTTTCCCGGAGACAGATCGACAAGTTTAAGTCAATTATCAACGGCAACAATCGCCCGGTGCAGCTCCTGAACGGACGCAAGATTTACTTAAGTAAATAAAGCCGATGGCTGGCAGGCCAGGCTTTCATGAAAATATTTATCTTTAGAGAGACTATTGCATAATAAGGAAAGAAGTAAGTAGATAGAATAAACTGGATAACTTCAGTAATCTATCACTAGCCGTTCTGCTTCCTTCTTAAGGCAACACCTATTCCTGCACCAATAGCAACACCTACTCCAATCCCGACACCCATATTGCCTATAGCAGCACCAATCCCTGCGCCTATAGCTGTTCCAATTCCAATATAGATACCTATCTTACGTTTTTTGGTTCCGTGCTTTGTTTTTGGTTTTTCTGTGTTTTCCATTTATTCTCCAATATCTGTTAACTCTGTATATTTTACCTGCCACCAATTGTCACATTTTTGATCCTGATATGTGGTCCGCCGTCGCTTACGCGCAGGGGAGACTGTCCTCCCTTGCCACAACCACCGAGTCCTCCGAACAGAACACGATCGTTGCCGATTGCATCTATGTTCATTAATGTTTCAAATACATTACCTGTCAACACTACATCTCGAACCTGCTCACAAATCTTTCCGTCTTTTATTTTATATGCTTCCTCTGCACTGAAAGTAAACATTTCTGTATTTGTCTGACCGCCAAGTGACCCCTTTGCATAAATGCCGTCGTCTACACCTGCCAACATCTCTTCAAACGTTTGATCGCGGGATTCCATATATGTATTAGTCATGCGCACAATCGGCTCACTGCCATAACTGATAGCCCTTGCATTTCCTGTCGGTTTCTCATTCATTTTGGCTGCCGTTTCTCTTGAATGCAACCGGTTGGTCAGGATTCCATCCTTTATCAGGTATGTTTTTTGAGTCGGAGTACCCTCACTGTCATACTTATTATAACCCGCTTCTCCTACTAATGTACCATCATCTACAATAGACAATTCATCGGAACCGAAACGTTTTCCAAGTTTCATGATCTCGCGTAGCTTCTGGTTTTCATAGATAAAATCCGCTTCACTCAGATGTCCAAATGCTTCGTGTGTAAACA
>Ga0233429_1001546_pt1 | contig 26915 bp, 22 predicted proteins | sample SI_118_April2016_3_FD_179879 | JGI IMG/M metagenome (GOLD analysis project Ga0233429, IMG submission 179879) | Seawater microbial communities from Saanich Inlet, British Columbia, Canada - SI_118_April2016_135_MG | ecosystem: Environmental > Aquatic > Marine > Inlet | place: Canada: British...
ATATTCGATCGCTTTGTCATAAGCCACCTCAGCCTCGACATATTTATTTTGCGCCGCCAAGGCCCGACCGAGATTATTATAGGCTTCGGCATGCTCAGGCACCGCCTTGATCGCCGCAATCGCAGCGCGCTCTGCTTCTGGCCAACGTTGCAACGTATTTAGGACAATCGCCATATTGGTATTGATGGCAGGTTCACTGGGCTTGATGGCCAAGGCTTTGCCAATCAATTGGGCCGCATACTCATCCCGCCCTTTTTGATGAGAAATCAAGCCTAAGAGATGCAGCGCATCGGCGTTATTACTGTCCGCTTTCAAGGCGCGCTTGTAGAACTTCTCCGCTTTGTCGAATTGACCGGCCTGATGAGCCTCGGCCCCTTTGCCGAGTAAATCCTGAGCTTTTGAATTATCACGCGCCATTAAAATTCCATCTGAGCTTCGTTTGCACTCACTAGCATTTGCAAGCGCCTCGAAACTTCCTTAAACCTATCTAATTATATATTCATTTTGTAGAGCTTTTATTGAGAACCAAAATAGAACCGATGGGGTAATAAATGGTAAACGACGATCGATCACCGGAACAAAAAGCGGCAGGTGCTGAAACGGCAAAAATGCTGCTGGATATCAAGGCCGTGAACTTCCGCCCGAAAGAGCCGTATATCCTAACCGCCGGTTGGGCAAGCCCGGTCTATATCGATTGCCGCTGGGTAATCTCTTTTCTGGAAGAGCGCCGAAGAATAATGAAACTGGGCGCTGATCTGTTGCGCTCCTCGATCGACATGGATGCGCTTGATATGGTTGCCGGCGGCGAGACGGCTGGTATCCCCTATGGCGCTTGGCTGTCGGAAGAACTTTCCAAGCCAATGCTCTATATCCGCAAAAAACCCAAAGGCTTTGGGCGCAACGCGCAGATCGAAGGCGACATGCCGGAAGGCAGCAAAGTTCTGCTGGTCGAGGATCTGGCAACCGATGGCGGCAGTAAAATCCTATTCATTGACGCGCTTCGCGCCGGCGATGCTGAAGTGACCGACATCTTCGTTGTTTTTTTCTACAGCGCTTTCCCCGGCGCCGAAGAAACCATGGCCAAGGCTGGTGTAAACCTACATTACCTCGCCAATTGGTGGGATGTGCTGGAAGAAGCTGAAAAAGGCAAATATTTCTCTGAAGACGACATCCAAGGCGTCCGCGACTTCCTCGCCGACCCCCTCGGCTGGTCCGCAGCGAATGGCGGCCGGGCTGAGTAGCTAATTATAAATTGAGTTGTTAGCAGAGCGGCTGGAGTCAAAGCATGAGACGATTTATTTTTATCTTAGTAGCATTCTCCGCCTTGGCTACGGCAAGTTTGGCTGAGGCTAAAGACCGCCTGGTCATTGGCATTACCCAGTTTCCTTCAACCTTCCATCCCAATATCGATTCCATGCTGGCCAAGACCTATATCCTATCAGCGACCCGCCGCCCGTTCACCGTGCAAGATCCGAAGTGGCAACTTCAATGTATGCTGTGCACCAAACTGCCGACTATAGAAAATGGGCTCGCTAAGCCGGAAACTGCGCCCGGCGGCAAAAAAGGAATCGCGGTTACTTATACAATCAGGCCCGATGCAAATTGGGGTGATGGCAAGCCGGTCTCCAGCAAAGATGTTGTCTTTACCTGGAAAGTTGGCCGCCACCCCAAAAGCGGCGTGAGCGGCCTGGAGTTTTATCGCCGGGCTTATAAAGTCGATGTAGTCGACGCCAAAACTTTCACCCTACATTTCGACAAACTGACTTTTGCCTATAACGACATCAATGGCTTTGAGGTTTTGCCGGCGCATCTCGATGAGAAAATTTTTGATCAAGCGCCGGCGGAATATCGTAATCGCACGACCTTTGATACTGACACGACTAACAAAGGCCTCTATTTTGGCCCCTACCGCATCAGCGAAGTTCGCCCCGGCGCGCATGTCGTCCTCGTGCCGAACGAAACCTGGTGGGGCAAAAAGCCGCACTTTAAACAAGTTATCGTCAGGGTGATTGGAAATACAGCAGCGCTCGAAGCAAATTTATTGTCAGGCTCGATCGATATGATCTCCGGCGATCTCGGCATCACAATTGACCAAGCCCTGGCTTTTGAAAAACGTCATGGCAAAAAATTCAACATGGTCTATAAGTCCGGCCTGATCTATGAGCATCTCGATCTCAATCTCGACAATCCAATCTTAAAAGACAAACGCGTCCGCGAAGCCTTGATCCTGGGCATTGACCGCGCAGCCATCTCCAGCCAACTCTTTGCCGGTCGCCAACCGGTGGCCGATACCAACATCAATCCGCTGGACTGGGTCTACACCAAAGACACACCAATCTATAAATTTGATCTCAAGGCGGCGGGGAAATTGCTTGATCAAGCCGGCTGGTCGATCAAAAAACGCGGTATCCGCTACAATGCTAAAGGCGACAAACTTTCTTTTGAATTGATGACGACAGCTGGCAATCGAACGCGCGAATTGGTTGAGCAAGTTCTGCAAAGCCAGTGGAAGCAGCTCGGCGTTGATATCCGCATTCGGAACCAGCCGGCCCGCGTGTTCTTTGGCCAGACCGTAACCCAGCGGAAATTTACCGGCTTTGCGATGTTCGCCTGGATTTCGGCGCCTGAGAGTGTGCCGCGCTCGACCCTGCATTCAGCGCATATTCCGACCAAGGCAAATAATTGGGGCGGGCAGAATTACACCGGCTTTAAAAATGCTGAGATGGATAAGCTGCTTGAGCAGATCGAGATCGAATTGGACAAAACCAAGCGCGAGAAATTGTGGCATCGTTTCCAGAAAATCTATGCGACAGAATTGCCCGTGATCCCACTTTATTTCCGCGCCAATTCCTACATCTTACCAAAATGGCTGTCGGGCGTGACACCAACAGGGCATCAAGGCACGACTACGCTTTGGATAGAGAATTGGGGCGTTAGATAGCACCTATTTGGGTGTTGGTGACGGCATCGGTGCTTGCTGGCGGGGCTGGGTGAATACCGGGAAATAGAGCACGCTGAACAAGCCGTAAGCCAGCATCCAGGCGCCGCCTGATATCCAGATCATTGTCAGGCTGATATCCGGCAGAAGCGGTGCGGTGACCCGAAGAAGGGCCGCAATCGTTATCAGAATAAAAACCAGTGTTGTTCCTGGGGTGGCCGCTAGATCCCGCCCGGTGTGGCCCAATGAGGCCCGCGTCATGACGGCTACAATCATCGTGCCAAACGCCCCTGCTGTCAGCGCATGAATGGCAGAGGTGGGCGAGACCAAATCCGTTAGGCCGGACAGTCCAATGAGAACCAGCGCGACCGCCAGCCAGGCATAGCCTAAATGCAGCACCCACATGAGCGGCTCGCCTAAAACGGCCCAGCCTTTCCAGCGTAGCAATCTTGCGCCGTGAAGCGCGCCTGCCAGGAAGGCCAGCCAAGAGGTCAGGGGTTGGTCGGGCATCAAGACCTGAGCAATGACAAAAACAATGAGAGCCACCAGCGCGATCGTATCGAACCGGCCCATCGGCTCAGGCAATACCACTGCCCCATTGCGGACCAGCCAATTGCGGGTAAAGCTCGGCACAATTCGCCCGCCAATCACAGCAATTAAAATTGACAATACAAAGGTCGACAATCTGATACCGATCTCAGCCGTCTCAGTCAGGCCGGTCAACTCGAGATGAACCAACCAATTGCCGAGGGTGAAAAATGATATGAGCAACAAAACCGGTAAGTTGCGCCAATTTTTTCCTGAGATCAGCTCGCGCCCTATCATCAACGCGAGCGTGGTCAAGAAAGCCAAATCCAGTACAGCTGTTACAAGCGGCCCAAGAGAGACAGAAGTTATAAAACCCAAACGCCCGACCAACCAAAAGGCGACCAGCAAACCCAACCGCCAGCCGCTAACCGGCAAGCGTCCCGTCCAATTTGGAATGGCCGTAAGGATGAAGCCGGCGATGGCAGCGGCGGCAAAACCAAACAACATTTCGTGCTGGTGCCAGAGCATGGCATCAAAGCCGTCGGGCAATTCCAACAGGTCGGCATAGTTTAACAGCCAAAAAGGAACAGCCAACGTTGCCCACAGACCAGCAGCCATGAAAAATGGCCGGAAACTGTTTTGCAGGAGTATCGGCCCCGCCTCTGCTTTACGCTTTATTTCAGCAATGCGTTCGTGTGGTTTCTCAGGCATGATTATTCATTATTCTGACAGCAGAAACTCCGTAATTTTTTTTGCGGCCTCGGGATCTTGCTGGAGAAAAAAATGTCCCCCTTCAAAATAAGCCAACTCAGCGCCCGAGATACGTGCCGCCAAATTCTCAACGACCTCGGGCTCAGCCTGTCCGTCATATTTTCCACCGCATACCAATACCGGCATATTCAGCTCTGGCAGGCGCTCATGGGTATCGTGCTCTGCACGGGCCTCTAATTGACGCCGGGAGCCCATCGCTTTGCCCGGATCATCAGCCGCGAATTTGGCTGTCTCAATTGCTTTATCAATCTGTTCTTGAAATTTTTCAGGATTTTCCTGCTGCCATTTTTCATCCAATCGCTTGTCATTCTTTGACATCCGAAAAACAATCTTCTCTTCGAGCGGCATGTCTTGCAGTGTATGAAGCGGATAGGAGGAGCCACCGGCGCCACCGCTGGAGGTACAGCCCAGCACGAGCTTTTTAACGCGCTCCGGATGATTTAGGGCCAGTTCTTGCGCCACCATACCGCCGAACGAAATCCCCATCACGAGGCAATCCTCCCAGCCGACAACGTCAAGGAGATTTGCCGCATCTTCACCGTACTCGGCCATGGTATAAGCCCTGTCCGGCTTGTCTGTTTGCGCTAGGCCGCGCTGATCATAACTCAAGGTTTCAAAGTGATCCGGAAAGGAAGATGTCAGGGCATTTTGTGGGCGCCTCAAATCGCCGCCGGTGCCACTGATGTAAAGGAAGCGCGGTCCAACGCCTTTAACGTCATAATAAATATTGATATCGCCACATGCGGCAAAAGGCATTTCACCCTCCTAATTATAATTTTAACTTGTTAGAAGGCGCTTACCTTAACTCTCATCAACCCGAAACATGGCGGCAGCCCTTGCGCGCGAACATGCGTGCTTCCGAGCTTCCGACTTTCCCTTCCCCCTGGACAACCAGCATATTTTGTAATTTTACGTTCGGAATGGCCTTATAGGCGATCGGCCATAGATCCAGCCGTAGCTTATTAATATTAAGCTTTTCCTTGTTATTGAGGTAGAAGGTTTCTTTATTAAGGTGTTGCAAAAGTGCATCGCGAACACGCGGGGCGATCCCGCAAACATACGCGGCTTCTTCGCGATCTTTGAGGTCGAGATAAATGGTCACCGGCAATTGCCCGCTTCTTTTTTCACGCCCCTCAACTACTTTAACCAAAAAAACCGACAACTGAACCCGTTCCAAAGCCCAAGCCGGTGATGGGATAAGGCTCATCCCGCCAAAAGTTATCGCTAAACCAAGGAGACCAATTCTAATTAAACTTCTCATATCAGTTACGCTTCTTTCACTTACCAAGTAAATCTCTGATCTTCATAAAAAACGACCTTTCGCCTGGGGTCAAGTAAACGCTTAAATTGTGGCAAAATATAGGGCAAATTCTTAATCCGTATAGCACATTATTGGCGCATGGCAGTCGAGCTATTTTTAAGGTAGTTTCATCTTATGAGTGACGCATCTCAAAAGAACGCAACCATGCCCCAATCCGAGCAATTGCTAGCTGTGATCGGGGCGATGGCCGAGCAAATTCATCCAGGGCAAAATCTCTCAAGCATCGTGTCACTTGATAAATCAATCGAGCGCGACCTCGGTTTTGACAGTTTGTCGCGCCTGGAACTCCTGCATCAGGTTGAGCGTGAATTCGATATCAATTTATCTGAACGCGCCCTCTCGGACACCGACACGGCGCGCGACATATTAGCTGAGATTTATGGCGCTGAGGACACCACAAGTTCGGTCCCGCTTTCTACTGCCGGTCTTCCAAATCGAACCCGCGAACATGCTGGCGCCGCACCTGACGAGCTTGGCACTTTGAACGCGATATTGCGCTGGCATGCAGAAATGCAGCCCGACCGTATCCATGTCCATTTTTATGCGGATCAAGCAGCGACGGACACGCCCGAAGCCATCACCTATGGACAGTTGTATGATCAGGCCAAAAAAATAGCGGCCGGTTTGATCGAGCGACAGCTGTCACCCGGCGAGTCTGTGCTCCTGATGCTGCCGACAGGCCGGGAATATTTAGTCAGTTTTTTTGGTGTGTTGTTGGCAGGTGGCGTGCCGGTGCCGATCTATCCACCAGGCCGACCGCAGCAATTAGAGGAGCATATCCTACGCCACGCCAAGATTGCTGATACGGCCCTGGCTGGTTTGATGATTACAGTGGCCGAGGCAAAATTGTTCTCACATTTACTCTCCGCCCAAGTGCCCTCTCTCAGAGCCGTCGTCACGTGTGATGATCTCTTAAGCGCTGCCCCGCTCACGCGGTTTCCTGAGCCAGCTGAAAATGACACGGCTTTTTTGCAGTTCACCTCCGGCAGCACCGGCGATCCTAAAGGGGTCATCTTGAGCCACCACAATCTCGTCAGTAACATTCGGGTCATGGGCAAAGCCCTTAAAGCAACACCGGAGGATGTTTTTGTCTCATGGTTGCCGCTTTATCACGATATGGGGCTGATCGGTGCGTGGCTCGGCAGCCTCACCCATGGCGTGCCGCTGGTTATCATGTCGCCGCTCAGTTTTCTGGCGCGCCCCGAACGCTGGCTGCAGGCTATCCATCGCTATGGCGGCACAATTTCCGGCGCGCCTAATTTTGCTTACGAGGCCTGCATCAATCGCATTCGAGATGAAGATATCGAAGGCTTGGATCTCAGCTCATGGCGGGTTGCCTTTAACGGTGCTGAAGCCGTTAGCCCCAAAACCATTGTTAAATTTAGCGAGCGCTTTGCTAATTTTGGTCTTTCCAGCCAGGCGATGAATCCGGTTTACGGACTGGCAGAAAACGCCGTCGGCCTCGCTTTTCCACCGCTTGGCCGTGAACCCCGCATTGATCGGATCGACCGCAAAAAATATATGAATACAGGTCTGGCTGAGCCAATTGAGGGGATCGAAGAAAGTATGCAAGTACCCTCCTGCGGCCGTGCTTTGGCGGGACATCAGATTAGAATTGTTAACCAGACGGGCCAGGAGTTGCCCGAACGTCATGAAGGCCGTGTCCAGTTTCAAGGTCCTTCCGCCAGCGCCGGATATTTCCGTAATCCTGAGGCAACCAAGGATTTGCTGGCGGGCGAGTGGCGCAATGCGGGTGACCTTGGCTACATGGCGGATGGTGAAGTTTTTATTACCGGCCGCCAGAAAGATCTCATCATTCGCGCTGGCCGGAATATTTATCCGGCTGAGCTTGAAGAGATGATAGGTGAAATTGATGGAGTACAGAAAGGCAATATCGCGGTCTTTGGCTCGCCCGACCCCGAAACCGGAACAGAACGTTTGATCGTCCTGGCGGAAGCGCGGCGGCGAAGTGACGAAGCTCAGATTAAAATAAAATCCGCTATCAATGCGCTGGCGCTTGATCTTGTCGGCACCCCTCCCGATCAAATCGAACTGGTTCCCCCCCGTTCGGTACCCAAAACTTCCAGCGGCAAAATTAGACGCCAGGCGGCTCGGGCTTTGTTTGAAAGCGGCTTGCAGGAAAATGCATCCCGCGCGTCGTTAAAATGGCAAATCATACGCCTGTGTCTGGCCGCAATAGGACCGACCTTGCGGCGCGGTCTACGCTCTGCAGCTGCTTGGGTTTACGTATATTACATGTATGTTTTGTTCGCCCTCATTGCATTGGCCAGCTGGTTCATTCTGGCAATCCTGCCGGGCAAAACCCTGCGGTTTGGCTTTCTGCGTATCATGCTCTCAATACTTATGGGGCTGGGTGGTATCAGAATTTCGGTTGCGGGTCTCGCCAACATACCAAAAGACCAACGCATTATCTTTGCCAGCAATCACACCAGCTATTTCGATGGCGCGGCTTTGCTCTCGGCGCTTCCAGGCGTGCCCAGCTTTGTCGCCAAATCTGAATTAGCGGGTAACTTTATCTCGCGGCTGTTTCTGGCCCGGCTCGGCACAAAATTCGTAAAACGCTTTCAAGCTAATGCGGCGCAAGAGATTGACGAGGTCGCCGAGACGATCCGCCAAGGCCAATCCGTGGTCTACTTCCCAGAAGGTACTTTCACCGGCATGGCAGGTCTGCTGCCTTTTCAAATGGGGGCCTTTACGACAGCTTTGGCAACGGACGCCGCAATTGTTCCGGTTGCTCTCAGCGGTGTGCGCTCAATATTACGTGAGAACACAGGCTTTCCCCGGCCTGGAAAAATTCATGTCGAAATTCTGCCCGCCATTTTGCCCGATCCCGCTTTGGCTGATCAAAGCTGGCAAGCGGCCCTCGATCTCAGAAACCGCGTGCGCAATGCTGTCTTAGAACATTGCGGCGAACCCGACCTCGCTCATGAACATATCAACCCGCTGCATTTGAAAGAGGATGCTCAAAATGCTTAACCCACCTCTGCTCTCAGTCAACAACCTCGAGATCGCATTCAAATTAGATGAAGGTCTGTTTCGGGCGGTCTCAAAGGTGTCGTTTGAGTTGGAGGCCGGCAAAACTTTGGGACTGGTTGGAGAAAGTGGGAGCGGGAAATCGCTGACGGCACTGTCGCTGTTGCGCCTGATCCCGGAGCCCGGATCAATTACCCAAGGTGAAATTAAGTTTAACGGTGAGGACATTCTCAAATTCGCCGACAAAAATATGCGGGCTTTGCGCGGCAATAACATCTCGATGATTTTTCAGGAACCAATGACGGCGCTCAATCCGGTTCTCACCATTGGCGAGCAAATTGCGGAAGCACTGACGATCCATGACAAGGCGACTAAGCGTGATGCGCAACAAAAAGCCATCGCCATGCTCGACCGCGTTGGTATTCCAGATGCGGCGCTCCGCGCGCTAGATCATCCGCACAACCTTTCTGGCGGTATGAGGCAGCGGGCGATGATCGCGATGGCGCTTATTTGTAAGCCCGATATTCTGATCGCCGATGAAGCGACCACAGCTCTGGATACAACTGTGCAAGCGCAAATTCTGGATCTCCTGATCGATCTTCAACACGAGTTTAATATGGCAATACTGTTTATCAGCCATAATCTCGGGGTTGTCTCTGAAATCGCAGACGATGTGATGGTCATGTATGGCGGGCGTATTATGGAAGCCTCTCCGGCGCCCCTCTTATTCGATGCACCGCAGCATCCTTATACCCAAGTCCTGTTGTCGACCCTCCCCAACCCCGCGTTACGCGGACAGCCTTTGACGGTTATCGAAGGCAGTGTGCCGACACGCTATGACTTGCTGGCAGGATGTCGATTTGCACCCCGCTGTAATCGTGCAATTGAGCAATGCATGGCAGCAGATATTTCGCTGGTTGATATTGCGCCCAATCAGCGCTCTGCTTGCATTAACATGGCGGGGCAATAATGACCAAAAATTCGGCACAACCGCTTTTGGAAATTGAACATCTCGTCAAACATTTCGGCTTAAAGTCTCCCGGTATATTTGGTCGTTCACGGGGGACGGTTCATGCGTTAAACGATGTCTCATTTGCCATCCAAAAAGGTGAGACTCTGGCAATCGTTGGCGAGTCCGGCTGTGGCAAGTCGACATTAGCGCGTGTTATTACCGGCCTTCACCAACCCGATTTCGGCCAAATCACCTATGCGGGCAAAAATCTTCGGCAAAATATCCAAATGATTTTCCAAGACCCTTTTGCGTCACTCAACCCCCGGCTTACCATCGGTGATATTATTGCCGAGCCTTTGATCATTCATAAACTCGGCACCCCGGCTGAGCGTCAAAAGCGCATTGAGGAAGTTCTCGAAAGTGTTAGCTTACAAAAAAGCGATGCGCAGAAATATCCGCATCAGTTCAGTGGTGGTCAACGTCAACGTATCGCCATCGCTCGCGCGTTAATTTCAGAACCTGAGCTCATCATTGCGGACGAGCCGCTATCGGCATTGGACGTCTCGATACAAAGTCAAATTCTAAATCTGCTTATGAAAATAAAAGCCGCGCGAGAATTAACCTATTTGTTTATCAGCCATGATCTGGCTTCAGTAGCTCATATTGCCGACCGCGTCATCGTTATGTATTTGGGGCAAATTGTCGAATCGGGAGACTGCGAATCAATATTTAACAATCCGATCCATCCCTACACTCAAGCGTTGATTTTAGCAGCACCGGCTATCGGAATAGGCAAGCGTCAAAAAAGCACCTTAATAGTCGGTGAATCTGCCAGCCCTCTGGCGCCACCGACCGGCTGTTTCTACCACCCCAGATGTCCAAAATCACTAGATTCTTGCGGGATAGAGGCACCTACTCTCAGCCCGGCACTGGGTGAGAACAATTCTCACCTCGTCGCCTGCCCAATTGCTCTGAATGATAGAAATTTGACGGTTTCCTAAATAAGCTTGAAATAACGCTAACAACATTTGCTTTTACCTAAAAAAATGCCGTATATTTTTTTAATAGTTTATTTAGCCAATTTGATGAGCTTGAGTATTTTTGTCGACAAACAAACATCAAAAGGACTAACCAGCCCGAGCGATGAATTGTATGACAGCCTCATTAACATTAATTTGAATATTGCTGAAGGTTTGATGGAAGGCGAGTAATGCCCCATTAAACTGGTAGTCGCCATGGCTGCCGGAACGTATTAAAATGACCTGCCTATCTGGCAGGTTTTTTTTATGGGGCATTAAAGGTATGGGAGAAGCATAAAAGTGGCGAGATATCTATTCGATAGACTGCTCCAATCTCTCATCGTTCTAGCCCTGATGTCCTTTGTCATATATTGGCTGATGGGTTTGATGCCCGGTGACCCCATCGATCTGATGATCTCGGCTGACCCCAAACTGACACCCGACGACGCGGCTCGATTGCGCGAGCTCTATGGTATAGACCGCCCCATCACAGAGCGATATTTGACTTGGTTGAGTACTGCCTCCAGCGGAGATTTTGGCTTTTCTAGGCTGCATGCGAAACCTGTTCTAGACGTGATTGGCCCGGCACTCAAAAATACCGTCACCTTGCTTGGCATCAGCTTTATATTGTCATTGTTGCTGGCACTACCGGCCGGCATCTATGCTGCAATCCGGCAGTACACCATCAAAGACTATATGATCAACCTGGTCGCCTTTGCCGGAATCTCCATCCCCTCATTCTGGCTCGCCCTGCTTTTGATTACGTTGTTTTCGGTGATTTTGGGTGTGCTGCCAGCGAGCGGCACCGAGACCATTGGAGCGGGTGCGCTGGTTGATATTTGGGATAAAGCAAAGTTCTTGGTTTTACCTATCGCAACTCTGACCATCGCCAGCATCGGCAGCCACACCCGCTTTGTCCGCGCCGCCATGATCGAGACCCTGCGCCAAGATTATATCCGCACGGCGCGTGCTAAAGGGGCCAGTGAAACGCGCGTCATATTGCAGCATGCTCTCAGAAATGCGCTGATCCCTGTGGTAACGATCATCGCCTTGGATTTTGGCTTTTTGTTTTCAGGCGCTTTGATCGTCGAGACCATCTTTGCCTATCCCGGCATGGGCAAGCTGATCTTTGACGCCATCATGGGCAATGATTTCAATCTCGCCATGATCGCCTTTCTGTTCGCCACCATCCTTACGCTTTTGGGAAATTTATTCGCCGATATCGCCTATGGTTGGCTCGACCCTCGCATTAAGTATGACGAGGTGCAGAAATGAGCGACCTTGCCCTCGGACGCAAAAGCCAATCGACATGGGCGCTCGCTGGGCGACGATTTCTAAAACACAAACTTGCTCTCGCCAGTGGGTGTTACCTGTTATTTATCTGCGCCTTATCTGCCTCGGCTCCATTATTTGAGATGCTGCGAAACATTGATGCCAATCAGGCCAATCTATTTGCCCGCTTTGCCTTGCCGAGTTTTGATGCCTGGTTGGGCCGGGACGAGCTGGGCCGTGATGTCTTCACCCGCCTGCTATATGGTGGGCAAGTCTCGCTGCTGGTTGGTTTAGTGACAGCTTTGGTTGCCGCCACCTTCGGCACCATCATTGGACTGATCGCCGGCTATCGCGGTGGTTGGGTCGATGCGATCCTCATGCGTCTGACTGATAGTGTTATCTCCCTGCCGCTTCTCCCGCTGCTGATTGTCCTGGCGGCAATTGATCTCAACAAAAGCGGGCTGCCCGATGCCATTGTCCATGCCGAAAATATCAGCCTCTACCGCATTGTCTTTATCGTTGCCGTGGTTGGCTGGACGACGGTGGCACGTCTGGTACGTGGCGCCACATTAAGCTTGCGTGAGCGTGACTTTGTTTTGGCCGCCAAAGTGCAAGGAGCCAGCGCGTTCCGCATCATGAGCGTGCACATCCTGCCCAATCTAATTTCGCCAATTGTCGTCGCAACAACGCTGTCGATCGGCAATATTATTTTGCTGGAATCCGTCCTGAGTTTTTTAGGGCTTGGTATTCAACCACCGGTCGCCAGTTGGGGTAATCTTTTAACCAATGCTCAGGAACTCATATTCAGTGCGCCGTGGCTGGCCTTTTATCCCGGCATCGCCATTTTCATCACCGTCATTGCCTTTAATTTTCTAGGCGACGGCCTGCAAGATGCGCTCGACCCTAAAGCCGAAAATTAACATCTCCTATTGGCTCGGATGCATTTATCCGATATCTGGTATAACCTGTTGAATACACATTATCTTTAGGGATCTTTAGGACGCAAGCATGGCGAAAGGCAATATCTATCCGGTTATATTGTCAGGTGGCACGGGCACACGGCTGTGGCCGTTGTCGCGCGCGCTCTACCCCAAGCAGTTACAACCCCTTCACAGCGAGCTAAGCTTGCTGCAAGAGACTGCTTCGCGTCTCTCAGGCGACCAATTTGCCAAGCCGCTGATCATTTGCAATCAAGAGCACCGCTTTATCGTCGCCGAGCATTTGCAGGCCATCGACATTCAGCCGGAAGCCATTGTGCTGGAACCCATTGGCCGAAATACCGCGCCCGCCGCCGCTGTCGCCGCCATCATTTTGGCCGAGCACGATCCCGAAGCGGTCATCTTGCTGATGCCGTCAGATCACGTCATCCGAGACAGCGCTACCTTCCAAGCTGCCATTGAAGCCGCTCTGCCGGTCGCAGAAAATGGCGCGCTCGTGACGTTTGGTATTCAACCGACCAGCCCAGAAACAGGCTATGGTTATATTAAAAAATCAGATGCTATAGCAGATCAACCGGGTTGCTTTGCGGTGGAGGCTTTTGTTGAAAAGCCTGATTTGGCCACCGCCGAAATTTTCTTGGAGGAAGGCAGCTATTTCTGGAACGGTGGCATTTTCCTTTTTACGGTTGCAAATTTTATGGCTGAGTTGGAACGTAGCTCACCGGAGATCGCCGCAGCTTGCCGGGAAGCCGTCCAAAAAAGCATCACGGATATGGACTTTCATCGCCTTGATGAAGAGAGCTTTGCGGCCTGCCCGTCCAACTCCATCGATTACGCCGTGATGGAAAAATCGGAAAACGTCGCAGTCGTGCCCGTCGATATGGGCTGGAGCGATGTCGGCTCGTGGGATGCGCTGTGGCAGGTGCTTGATAAAGATGGCGACGGCAATGTCACGTCAGGCGATGTTATTTTGAAAGGCACGTCGAATTCCCTCATCCGCTCGGAAGATAAATTGGTCACGGCGGTTGGCTTAAGCGACACCATAATCGTCGCAACAGAAGACGCCATCTTGGTCTCCTCTAAAGAAGATGCTCAAGACGTGAAACTCATCGTCGATGAATTGAAATCACAAGAACGCTTGGAGCATATCTCGCACGCCAAAGTGTACCGCCCCTGGGGTTGGTATCAGACACTCGAGAGGCGGGATCGTTTTCAGGTTAAGGTGATCAGCCTTAAGCCGAGTGCGAAGATATCTCTCCAGCGCCACCAACAACGCGCCGAGCATTGGGTGGTGGTTTCCGGCATTGCAACCGTAACCCGTGGAGAAGAGGTCATCGAATTAGAAGAAAATCAGTCGACCTATATCCCGATCGGCATGATGCACCGGTTGGAAAACCTGACGAAAGATGAGCTACAGATCATCGAGGTTCAGTCCGGCGATTACCTCGGTGAAGATGATATTGAACGCTTTGATGACAAATACGGACGCGACTGATGCCAAATGAAACACATGGATTGTCTAATTCTCTGGTGAACAGCGATATTGAAAACCTGCTGCACCCCTATACTAATTTGGCGGCTCATCAGGACACCGGCCCGATGGTCATTAGCAGAGGCGACGGCGTCCATGTCTATGATGAAGCTGGCACCAAATATATTGAAGGGTTGTCGGGTCTGTGGTGCACATCGCTTGGCTTTAATAACCAGCGGCTTGTCGAAGCGGCGACTAAAGCGATGGAGCAATTACCTTTCTATCACAGCTTTGGCTCCAAATCGCACCCCAATGCCATTCAACTGGCCGAGCGACTTATGGATATGGCGCCGGTGCCGATGTCCAAAGTATTTTTTGCCAATTCAGGCTCCGAGGCCAATGACACAGCGGTTAAAATCATCTGGTACATTAATAATGCACGTGGGTTGCCGGAGAGGAAAAAAATTATCGCCCGCGAGAAAGGCTATCACGGGGTTACATTAATGACGGCCGGCATGACAGGTCTGCCCAACAACCACCGAGATTTTGATCTCCCCCTCGACCGAGTGTTGCATACTGATTGCCCGCATTTTTACCGCTATGGCGAAGCCGGCGAGAGCGAAGAAGAATTTGCCTCACGCTGCGCTGAAAATCTTCGCAAGCTGATCCTGGATGAAGGACCAGAGACCATCGCCGCCTTTTTTGCTGAGCCGGTTATGGGAGCCGGAGGCGTGCTACCACCGCCTAAGACCTATTTCGAAAAAATTCAGGCTGTGCTCAAGGAGTATGACATCCTGTTCGTGGCCGATGAAGTTATTTGCGGTTTTGGCCGCACCGGCAACATGTTTGGCAGTGAAACCTACGAGCTAAAACCAGACATGATTACCGTCGCTAAAGCCCTTTCATCAGGATATTTGCCGATTTCAGCATTGATGGTTTCTGAGGACATTTTTCAATCAATGGTCTCGGAAAGTGAAAAAATCGGTGTTTTCGGCCATGGTTTCACTTATGGCGGACATCCGGTCGCTTGCGCCGTTGCCCTCGAGACGATGAATATTTACGAAGAGATTGATTTAGTGGGCCATGTACAATCGATCGCCCCCACATTGCAGGATGGCTTGGCCAAATTGGCCGATCATCCCTTGGTTGGCGAGGCCCGAGGCATCGGCCTGCTGGGAGCCTTAGAAGTCGTAAAAAACAAGGAAACCCGGGAGTCTTTTGATGTTTCCGATGGTGTCGGTGCGACCTTAGCGGCCCGTGCTCAGGCCAATGGATTGATTACCAGAGCGATGGGCGATAGTCTTGCTTTTGCCCCCCCTTTAATAATTGACGTCAATCAAATCCAGGAGATGTTAGCCGTGGTACAACAGTCCTTGGATGAAACCCTGGAAGTGACAGATAACTGCGAATTGAAATAATTTGAAATAAAACTTGGCAAATTGGGTGTTTTTACCAATTTATATAGGTATATTGTTATTTTCGGAATTGAGAAATTAGAAAACCAGGAGAAGTGAGCATGAATTACGACCAATTCTTTGCCGATAAGGTCGCTGCTCTGAAGGCCGAAGGAAACTATCGCGTCTTTGCAGATTTAGAACGCGATGCCGGAAATTTCCCGGCGGCAAAAAACTATCAGGACGATGGTACGGCGGATATTACGGTGTGGTGCTCAAATGATTACTTGGGCATGGGTCAAAGTCCCGTTGTTATGGATGCCATGCATGCGGCTGTCGATAAATGCGGCGCCGGTGCTGGTGGCACCCGCAACATCTCTGGCACCAACCACTTCCATGTGTTGCTGGAACAAGAACTCGCCTCCCTTCACCAAAAGGAAGCAGGCCTAATTTTCACTTCCGGCTATGTCGCCAATTTAACGACATTAAGCACCATCGGTCAGATGATCCCGGATCTCGTTATCATCTCCGATGCGCTGAACCATAATTCGATGATTGCAGGAATTAAGTATTCTCGGTCAGATAAAATGATCTTCAAGCATAACGATTTAGAAGATCTCGAAGCCAAGCTCATAGAAGTCGGCCCGGATCGGCCAAAAATGATCGCCTTTGAATCCGTCTATTCGATGGATGGTGATATTGCGCCGATCAAAGAGATTTGTGATCTCGCCGATAAATATGACGCCCTGACCTTTATCGACGAAGTCCATGCGGTTGGCCTTTACGGCGAACATGGTGCCGGCGTTGCCGAACGAGACGGCCTGATGGATCGCTTAGACATTATCCAAGGCACGCTTGCCAAAGGATTTGGGGTCGTTGGTGGTTATGTCACGGGCTCAGCATCAATGTGTGATTTCATCCGCTCTTATGGCGATGGCTTTATCTTCTCGTCTTCCATGCCCCCTGCTGTTGCCGCCGGCTGCCTTGCCAGCGTTAAATATGTCAGAGAGCACAATGAACTGCGAGAGCAACATCAAGAACGCGCCGCAACCTTAAAGCAACGCCTGACAGATGTCGGCATTCCGGTTATGCCATCAGACACGCACATCGTGCCGGTCATGGTGGGTGATCCTGTGCTGTGCAAACAAGCCAGTGACGAGCTGCTGTTCAATCACAATATATATGTTCAGCCGATCAACTACCCAACTGTGCCCCGCGGCACCGAGCGCCTTCGCTTTACACCAACGCCCCTGCACAATGACGAGCTGATGGATCAGCTGGTTGAAGCTTTGCAAAAAGTTTGGGGCCAGCTGGGGCTCAAGCAAGCCGCTTAGACTCATATTCAAAGCTCAAAAGTCGAGGCTCCAATCGGAGCCTCTTTTTTTGCCCAATTTGGTTTCTGCAATAAAACCCCATTAAATCAATTTCCTATCCAGCGCTTAGGCCTTATGATTACCGGCGACTATGTATGCAGATAACACCTTAACACCGCGAGAAGCGGTTCGACTTTGTGCGCTGGGAACGCTTGCCGCCAATCCAGTGAGCTATGATGATCTTGTGTATGCCGTCCGCCACTTCGTCAGTCGGATCACCGGTCCTTCTCTTGAGCTCATGGGCGAGTCGATCGAACTTTTACGCTATGAAGGTCTGGTCGAAGCCGAAGAGAACGCCGACGAAACCAATCCGACACTGGTGATCACAGATGCTGGTAACGAAGTGCTGGATACCCTCCTCCGAGCTAATTTCCGATCCGGCAGCAGTGACCTTAATGAACTCGTCATTGCGCTTAAATTCCGCTTTCTCCATCAATTGCCAAAACCAGAACAACTCAACCAAATTGATTTGATGATGGAGGCTTGCGAGTCAGAGCTTGCCCGTTTCGAAGATCTACGGCGCCATCATGAAGGTGATCCCGGACACCTCACCGGCTGGCTCGACCATGATATCAACCGCCTGGAATCCCGTCTCGACTGGCTGACTGAATTTAAGTTGAAACTAGAGGGATAGTCGTAGTTTAAAACTCAGAACATATGTTGACCGCCGGTCACCCAAATCTCTGTGCCGGTGACATATTCTGAATCTTCAGAACATAAATAGTGAATGGTCCTGGCGACATCTTCCGGTGTTCCCATTCGATTGAGCGGAATGCGCGGTATGAGCATTTCATATTCCGGCTGGATCATGGTTGTTGAAATTTCACCCGGCGACACCGCGTTCACTCTGACATCCAGAGCAGCAAACTCATTAGCCATTTCGCGCGTTAATGCCGACAAAGCGGCTTTTGAACTTGAATACGCTGACCCCGCAAAGGGATGGATCATATGACCGGCAATAGAGGTTACGTTGACGATGGCGCCGCGGCCTTTATGGAGTGCCGCGGCAAACCCCCGGCCAAGCTTGAGCGGCGCAAAGAAATTTAACTCAAACACATCGCGCCAGGCATCAATATCACCGTTCAAGCAGCCGAGCCGCTCCTGATTATCTGCCTTCGGCGACATGCCGGCATTATTGACTAGAGCTTCGAGCGGCTCGCCATCCAGCTCTTCATTTGCGCGGGCAATAAAATTAGCGACACTATCCGCATCAGCGAGATCGACGGGGATATGGGCCGTCCAATTTTTATCTCGACCGCACTCTTCAGGGATGTCTTCTCTCGAGCACGTAATCACCCGCCAGCCCCGCTCCAAGAACAAGACGGCTGTCGCATGGCCGATGCCTCGACTTGCGCCAGTTACAATTGCGGTTTTTCTACCCTTTTCCATCCTTAAGCTTTAGGCCAAAATAGCCTAAGTTTCCAGTAGTTAGATTGAGGTTATTTGAGAGCATGTGCTCACGCTACGAAATTAATGGCACTTTTGATGAAGTTGTCTTGCGGTTTGACATCTCTGCCGGTGCCCAAATGATCGAGACATTTGGCCGCATGGCCGAGGTGCGCCCAACGAATCGCGTTCCCGTCATCACCGGCCCCGGTCAAGTAACTTCCCTCAGTTGGGGTCTCAAAGTCGATTGGGACAACAAGCCGATTATCAATGCTCGATCTGAGACACTCTCGGAAAAGCCCACCTTTCAACCTCTCCTTGAGAACCGCTGCCTAATCCCGGCGACCGCCTATTTTGAATGGCGCAAGGACGGCAAGCTTAAGATCAAAACACGGATAGAGCCAAATAAGGGCGCGCTGGTTGGTATGGCTGGCCTGATTGATGGCGACACCTTCACCGTTATCACCTGCCAGCCCAGCCCGTCTATCGCACATATTCACAACCGCATGCCGGTCATCCTCGATCAAGCAGATGAAGCCGCTTGGCTCGCGCCCGATAACGCGTTTACCGATGTTGCTAAATTGCTTGCACCCTATCCGGATGATCAGCTGCAAGCCGAAGAGGTCGCCCCCACTGCCCCAAAACCAAGCAAACAAGGCGACCTTTTCAAATAAAACAAATGTACCTGGTACACTTATTGCGGCGGTTGGTCAGCGAGGACGGTTTCAGCGCCTTCGCCACCAAATCGGGTTGCCACATAGCCGATGACCAGTCCAATAATCGCCCCTTCCAGGACAAACCAGAACGGTGACTGAAGCATTCCGCCTTCGCCAAACATTGTAATCATCATTGCTTTAAAGCGATCAAAAGCAAAGAAGATGAGAACAAAATTCATCCACGCCCCGATCCACGGTGCACGGAACCACCACGGCATCGGAAGCTTTACTATGGGATGCCATGTAAAAACGCCGAACACACCGATCATTGCGCCGACGGTGGTGTACCAAAACAGAATACCCAAACGGAGCATCCAGCCGACATCGGGAAGGAAATACGGCAAGGTGATCAAACCGATCAGGCCAAATAGAAACCCGATACTCTTACCAATGGCGATGCGTGTTATTAACGAAGGATTGCCAAACATCAGCGCCTCCTTTCATCAGGAACTGCAACAAACCGGAGACTAGCAAATTTTCATCTAAATTTCATTGATGACCATCAATAGAAAGAAAGGCGGACCTCTCGATCCGCCCTTCCGATTTCACCTGCTGTACAGGGCTACAATGAGAGGCTTACTCAGCAGCGACAGGTAAAATCCAATCTTGAACCTCAGCGGCGTTACTTTGGTAGTTTGGGTGGATCGGCGGCGACCATTGGGCGGCGAACTCTTCTGACATTTCGAGACTGCATAACATCCCCCGAAGATGATAGGTCCCCATGCCGGGATCATAGGGGCCATCTTGAGAAGTCAGCCGATTGGCATTTGATTTCCAAATACCGTAGTGAGGCGCCGCCTCTTCGGGGAACCACCAATGACTTTGCACATGGGCGACGCGTGGATCTATGCCGGGCGTAAGCTTTGCCCGCTGCACACATGTGCCGCGCTGGGTTGAGATTTTGACCCAATCGCCCGGCTCGATGCCAAGTTCGGCTGCGGTCTTTGGATTAATATCAACCTCTGGAAAGGGCCGACCTTTACGCAAACTCGGTAGCATGCGGTATTCAGAATTAAAGAACATCGGAATGCGAGACCCTGAGGTCAGCACAAAGGGGAATTCTTTGGCGAGTTCAGGTGTCTGGAGCGGGCTCTCTGGCGGCTCTTCATAATAGGGCAGTGGATCAAGGCCGAGCTTTTCAAACTCGGTGGCGTAAAGCTCAATCTTGCCACTTGGCGTGTTGAAACCGCCGTCACGGGCTTGGTTATAGGTTTGCTCAATTTGGAAATGCCCCTTCTCTTTGAGCTCTTTGAACGTCATGCCTTGCTTGGTGAGCATCTGGTCAAAAATTTCTTCCGGCGCTTCGGTGCCGTGCTCAAGCCCCATTTTCCGGGCGATCTCAACGAACATCCATTCATCATTGCGGCACTCGGCAAGCTGATAAGCTTTTTGCTGAGCCAGCACGACAGATTCTGAAAAATACGGCATGCCGACAACTTCATCGACTTCCATCCAAGATGCGGCCGGTAAAACAATGTCGGCTAGTTCGGCACTGGGCGTGAGATATAAATCCGCCACAACAAAGAAATCCAGCGCCTGCAAAGTTTCATACATTTTTTTGGTATCGGCATAACTCGCAATCGGATTATTGCCGAATATGCAAAAGGCCCGCACGCGATACGGCTCACCAGTCCGCATAGCCTTAAACACCGTGGGCATATGAGCCGAGGGTTGCGGGCTGCCTTCGTTGCTACAGAGAATTTTGAACTCGTCATAACCGAGACGTTTTTTGAGTTGTTCTTCGGGCAGGGCTTCAATCAAATTGGGAAACGGGAAATGCCCCTGCATGCCAAAGACCCAGGCACCCGGCACATCCACATTACCGACCAGGGCCGGCAGCATTGAGAGCGCCCGCACAGTCTGCAGAGCATTTGGCGTATGTTCGATGGCGCAGCCGAACTCCAATACACCCGGCTTGGTCTCCGCCCAAATCTTGGCCGCTTCACGGATTTTCTCGGCTGGCACCCAGGTGATTTCTGACGCCCATTCAGGTGTCTTATCCCGCACGCGCTCTTTCAGCTCGGCAAAACCGTGGGTGTATTTCTCAACGAACTCTTTGTCATAAAGATCGTCGAAAATCAGCGTATGGATAAAGGCCAATCCTAGTGCATCATCAGTGCCGGGACGCACACGGAGCCAAACATCAGCCTTTTTGGCCAGCATGGTTTCCCGGGGATCAACGACAATCGTTTTTGGCTTCTGTTTAGCCAGCGCATTTTTAACCCGAAACCCCAATTCACCATCCGGTGAGGAATAAATTGGATTGTGGCCCCAAAACAAAATACATTCGGGTAAACGATCACCGGTGTAGTCACAGACCATATGTTCGCCGTAAGTGAGCTTCATGGTGTTGACCCGGGGGAAGAAACACTGCGCCCCACCCGACTCGCCCCAATTCGGCGTACCGAGTGCATTGGCGAATCGCGGCACCCAATTGCAATGATGCCGACCTGTGCCGGTGCCAATCGCAATTGCCTCGGCGCCACTTTCCTTGGTAATTTCCGTCAACCGCGCCGCAATCTCATCGGTCGCCTCGTCCCAGGAGATACGTTCCCACTTCCCTTCGCCGCGGTCACCAACGCGGCGCATTGGATATTTTAGCCGCGCCGGGCTATAGAGCTGTTCCATTGAGGATGCGCCCATCGGACAGAGCCTGCCCTCGTTAAGCGGCGAGTCTGGATTGCCCTCGACCTTCACAACTTCACGATCTTTGACATGGATGAGTGTGCCACAGCCACCGTGGCACATGCGGCAGGTCGATTTATGAACACCGTCCGGCAGTGTTTCCAGGCTTTCTGCGCGCACGGTTAACTGATCGCTGAAAAGCGAATTGTCCATTTTGTAACCCCAGAGGTTCTCCGTAAAACCCGTTATTATTGTTTATTATTACTTAACCTAACATAATGTATATTGTATGCAATATACATTTTACTTCTTTTATTTCACCTGAACGGCTATACTGTCTTGAAGTTTCTTAACCAATTGAAATCATGAAAGAAAATACGAGTTATGGCTAAGGAAGTTAAAACGACCCCATCGCCAGAAATTGAATATTTGCAGAATAATTCCCTGCCGGAAGTTATCTTAAAGGTCTTGGAAACCAAGATTCTCAATCATGAAATCCTGCCCGGTGAACGCGTCAACGAAAAAAAACTCTCCGAGGAACTCGGTGTTAGCCGCATTCCCATCCGCGAAGCCTGCCGTAAATTAGAGCAGGAAGGCCTGATTGAAATCCAGCGCAACAAGGGTGCTTACGTTCGCGAACTTGAGATGTATGAAGTGCTGAATTTATACGATATCCGCGTCGCCTTGGATGATTTAGCCGGACGGCTGATCACGGCGCATGCGAGCGAGACGGAAATAAAGCAGCTCGAAGATTTGGTTGATAAAATGGATGCGGTGAACAATTCAGGCGATGTGAACAACTTCTATCCGCTCAACGTCGCCTTTCATGAAATGGTTTATCGCTTCGCCCGCAACGACCGCTTGGCAAAAATGTATAAAGGATTGGGGCGGGAATTACGGCTCTTTCGCTCGCAAGCTTCTGAGGCGGGCGGCGACATGGTGGATTTTGATCAGAAATTCAACATTGACGCCAACCTAGAACACCGTGAAATTGTCGACGCCATCCGCGCCCACGATGCGGATAAGGTAAGCGAGATAATGCAAACACATCTGTTAAAAGGCCGTGACCGAACCGTTCGGGGTGCCGAAGCAGCGGGTCTGGCAATCGCTTAGAAGTCAGAGAACTTAATCCCAATCCTGGATTTCTTTAACATTGCTGTCAAAAGTCTCTGGTAGATCAGGCCGCCAGGGTTCTTCGGACTGCTCGACCGGCAGTACTTTGCAGAGCAATGCACGCAGCTGATAGGTTCCCATGGCATTGCAATAAGGGGGTTGCATGGAGGTCAAGGTGTTGGCGTTTGAGCGCCAATTGCCATGATCGGGGCTGTCTTCCTCTTCGGGGAACCACCAACCGTGTTGGGCATGAACAACCTTGGGATCAATGCCTTTGAATATTTTAACCTTCTGGCGACATCGCCCACGTTCAGTTTCAATCGATACCCAGTCACCCCCTTTGACGCCCAGTGCTTCCGCCGTATCCGGGTGTAATTCGCATTCTGGTTCGGGACGCCCTTTCCTGAGCGATGGCATCGAACGATATTCCGATTGAAAGAACATTGGAATGCGCGCACCCGTGATTAAAATAAAGGGATATTCTTCGGCTAATTCTGGCGTACTGTAGGGGCTCTCCGGTGGCTCTTCAAAATAGGGCAGCGGATCAATCCCCTCGCCTTCAAGCAATGTTGAATAGAGCTCAATTTTCCCAGTCGGCGTCTTAAAGCCGTTCTCTTCATATTTGCGGTATTTGAATTCGGGCTGAACCCAGCCTTTTTCTTTGAGCTCTTTGAACGTCAAGCCAAGCTGATCACCTAGCAGGTAATCGAAGACCTCTTCCGGATCTTCTGTGCAGTGCTCTACTCCAAGGCGGCGGCAGATCTCGGTCATAATGACTTCGTCTTGGATACATTCAGCATATTGAATGGTCTTCTGCTGCACACTGATGACGTTTTGGCCATAGAACGGCACAGCGACGACGGTATCAACCTCGGCCCAGGTTGAGACCGGCAAAATGAGATCCGCAAGCTCAGCGGTCGGTGTCATATAAAGCTCGGCCACCACCAGATAATCGAGCGCTTTCAAAGTTTCATAAACGAGTTCAACTTCACCGTAAGTCGAGAGCGCATTATTGCCGAAGATAAAGCCGGCGCGCACGGGATAAGGATCGCTCTCCCGAATAGCTTTGAACAAAGTCGGAATATGCGCTGACGGCAATTGAGCCAGCACTCCACTCAGGACTTTGAAATCTTCATAGCCGAGGCGCTTCTTTTGCTGCTCTTTCGGCATCTTATCAAACAGTTGCGGGAAAGGCGGGATCGGCGTCATGCCAAAAGCCCAGCTGCCGGGCTGATCAATATTACCGGTGATGGCGGGCAGGCAAAGCAGCGCCCGCACGGTCTGGAAACAAGCCGGTGTGTGTTCGATCGCGCATCCCCATTCCAACATCGATGGTTTTACCGTCGCATAAAGACGGGCGGCCTCTCTGATTTGATCGGCTTTGCACCAGGTGATCGGCTCCGCCCATTCCGGCGTATATTGCTTAACCCGCTCGGCCAACTCCTCAAAGCCGTGCGTCCATTCGGCGACGAAGTCATGGTCAATGAGGTCTTCTTCAATGATGACGTTGAGCATGGCGAGCGCCAGAGCATCATCGGTACCAGGGCGGAGTTGCAGCCAAATATCAGCGCGCTTCGCCAGCATGGTTTCTCTCGGATCAACAACGATGGTTTTAGGCTTTCTCGCCAGCGCTTCTTTAACACCAAAGCCCATTTCCCCATCCGGGCTGGAATAAAGCGGATTGTGGCCCCAGAACATGATGAGTTCCGGCATCTCTTCATTGGTATAGACGCAGATCGGCAACTGGCCCATGGTAAGAATGCTGCCATGGACGCGTGGGCGGAAACATTGGGCTGTCCCCGGCTCACACCAGTTCGGCGTGCCGATCGCATTGGCAAAACGTGAGACATAGGCGAAATGATGGCGGCCCGTGCCGGTACCGATCCAAATGCTTTCCTCACCATATTCAGCCTGGGTTTCTTTTATTTTGGCGACCATCTCATCATAGGCTTCATCCCAGGAAATGCGCTCCCACTTCCCTTCGCCGCGCTCGCCAACCCGGCGCATGGGGTATTTTAAACGCTTGGGATTGTAGATCTGCTCAAGGCTGGAAGCACCCAATGGGCAAAGCGCGCCCTTATTCATCGGGTTATCTGGATCGCCTTCGACTTTGATAATGCGCTCATCTTGAATATGCAGATTGACGCCGCAGCCACCATGGCACATCCGGCAAGTACTTTTCTTGATGGTGATGTCCGCTGCCGTTTGATCGGCATTGGGCTCAACGAGCTGATCCATTGTCTGTTCCCATAATTCTATTTTTCGTTTGAACTACGATACCACGTTAAATTACACTTTGTCTAAATTGCCAAAACTTAAATGAAAGTTGTCCAATACATGGACGTAATCCCGAATTTTATCGAAAACCATCCTCTGTTGGCGATGATTGGCATGACGGCAATTGTCGTCATCCTAAGATTATTTGGCATTGGCAAAAAAATGATAACCTGGGGCGCAATTGTCTTAATGGCGGGCGGCTCGGTCTATCTTGCCAAGACGATGGGATGAAGGAGGAGACATAAATTGAGCGCACAAAAGCATATTTTGATCGCGGGGGCCGGTATTGGTGGCCTGACAGCCGCCCTCTCCCTCCTGCAAGCCGGGCTCGACGTCGATGTTTATGAGCAAGCACCGCAATTGGGCGAAGTGGGTGCCGGCTTTCAGATCAGCGCCAATGGCAACCGCGTACTTTATGCTTTGGGACTGGAAGCAGAAGTAAACAAAATAGCTTGGGAGCCGGAAGGTAAAGAGATCCGGCTGTGGAACACCGGACAAACCTGGCCGCTCTTTGATTTAGGCGCCGAGTCTGTCGCTCGCTACGGCTTTCCTTATTACATGTATCACCGCGCCGATCTCCACAATGTGCTGGTCGAGGCCATTCGCGCGCTCAAGCCGGAAGCTATCCATTTAGGCGCAGCCGCGGTCGGTGTTGACCAGGACGGCAGTCGTGCCACCCTAAAATTGTCTGACGGCACCTCTGTCACGGGCGATGCGCTCATTGGTGCCGATGGCGTGCATTCAACTTTGCGGAATTTATTGCATGGCGATGATGAGCCGAAATTTACTGGCCTGATGGCATGGCGAGGCATTTTACCGGCCGACCGCCTCCCAAAGGGATTGATCCGACCAGTTGGCACCAATTGGGTCGGCCCTGGCGGCCACCTCATCCATTACTTTCTGAGACGCGGTGAAATCCTCAATTTTGTCGGCATTGCCGAGCGCGATGATTGGCTGGTTGAATCGTGGAGCACCAAAGGCGAAGCGGAAGAATTCCATAGCGACTTTGTTGGCTGGCATGACAGCATCCATACTGTTATTGATCTCATCGACACGCCTTTCAAATGGGCCCTAATGTCGCGCCAGCCAATGACTAAGTGGCGGGTTGGAAGAGTGAGCCTGCTGGGCGATGCCTGCCACCCGACGTTGCCGATGTTGGCGCAAGGCGCTGTTATGGCCATCGAGGATGGTTTTATTCTAGCACGCTATCTCAGGGACTTTGATGACATAGAGGATGCATTACAGCGCTATGAAGATGTCCGCATTGAGCGCACCGCCCGCATGGTCAGGGGCGCCAATGACAATGCCGAACGCTTTCATAATATCGAACTCGCCAATGCCGAAGGCGCGACGAATTTCGTCGACCGTGAATGGCATCCCGACCGCGTTAAAGAGCGCTATGAGTGGCTATTCTCCTACGATGCGACGAGTGTCTAGGAAAAAAGCAATCCGACCAAAATTCTGACGCAGTCGGAAACAAAATTCACGAGATATCCTAGCAACAGCTACTTTGTCGCTCTGGATTCCAGCCGTCGCCAGAATGGCAACATTTTTTTGCCTATCAAACCGGGCATTTCCGCAAACCGATTTAGACTAATTTAAGGGGTTTTCCGTACCTGTTCTAAAATGTGCAATCGATATTAGATTTACAGCCAAAGTTTAGTTCGAATAGCTTGTTGTCGTATATGGTTAACAGTTGGTTTCGGTATGTTTCTAACAAGTCCGCTTTGCCCCCGAAAGCGGACATCAATCACATAGGGTCAAAGAGTCCGCTATTAGCCAAAAGCGGACATCTTCCTTCTATTTCTTTTCTGGCTAGGTACTCCT
>Ga0233429_1001549_pt1 | contig 26889 bp, 27 predicted proteins | sample SI_118_April2016_3_FD_179879 | JGI IMG/M metagenome (GOLD analysis project Ga0233429, IMG submission 179879) | Seawater microbial communities from Saanich Inlet, British Columbia, Canada - SI_118_April2016_135_MG | ecosystem: Environmental > Aquatic > Marine > Inlet | place: Canada: British...
GGAGCAGCGTGTATTATTCCCTACAACAAACAGTGGTTACGGTATCGGGGAAAAGGATAGCGCATGCACCGAAGAATCTCCGCTTCGGCCCCTATCGGAGTATGGGAAAATGAAGGTTGAGATTGAGGAAGCCTTTTTAGACAGGGGAAATGCTGTAACATTCAGGTTGGCAACGGTATTTGGTATGAGTCCCAGGATGAGAATGGATCTCCTTGTAAACGACTTTACCTATCGTGCCGTGAAAGATAGAGCTATTGTACTTTTTGAGGAGCATTTCAGAAGGAACTATGTTCATGTGCGGGACGTGGTGAAGGCGTTTATATTTGGAATTGATAACTATGACAGCATGAGGGGAGAGCCTTACAATGTCGGCCTGAGCTCAGCAAATCTCACAAAAAGGCAGCTATGTGAAAAGATCAAAGAATATGTACCTGAGCTATACATTCATTCAGCAGAAATAGGTGAAGACCCTGATAAACGTGACTATATCGTAAGTAACGAGAAAATCGAGTCTCTGGGTTGGAGACCGGATCTTTCTCTTGATGACGGCATTCAGGAATTGATTAAGGGGTACAAAATATTGAGACCCAATATTTTTTCCAATGTCTAATACTAAGATTTCCCTTTCAGAAACTACCGGAGTAATATTAGCCGGTGGATTGGGTTCAAGATTAAGATTGTCTGTAACTGATAGACCTAAAGTAATGGCTGAAGTAAAAGGAAGGCCATTTATAAGCTACTTACTGGATCATCTTTATAAAACAGGCATGACTAAAATTGTGATCAGTACTGGTTATATGGCAGATTTTATAGAGAGAACATTGGGGAACTCCTATAAAGGCTTAGAAATAATCTACTCAAGGGAAAATAAACCTCTTGGTACGGGTGGGGCGCTGAAACTGGCAGGGCAGTATATGAATGGAGGTTATGCCTTGGTGATGAACGGTGATTCGTTTGTTGAATATGATGTGCAACAGTTTTTAAGTTGGCATGTAATGAAAAGGGCATCTGTCTCTATGGTTTTGGCTTGGGTAGATAATGTCAACAGGTTTGGCAGTATTAAAGTGAATGCAGAGGATGATGTAAATTGTTTTGTCGAAAAAGGCAACATATCAGGTTCTGGATTTATCAATGCAGGAGTGTATTTGATGAAACAGGAGACTGTTGATACCATCCCTGATGAAACACCTTTTTCTCTTGAAAAACAGTTTTTTCCTTACTTAGTCGGTAGAGGATTATACGGCTATCAAATGAGTGAAAGATTCATCGATATCGGCACACCGGAGTCATTTGCCAAAGTTCAATCTTTTTTTGATGCGTGTTAACCATTCATAGCCAGCCGGATATTCTTTAAAGATAATAATTTAAAATGATCATTTCAAGAACACCATACAGGATTTCATTTTTTGGGGGAGGTACGGATTATCCCGCTTGGTATTTGAAAAATGGTGGAGAGGTATTGGCTGCCACTATTGATAAGTATTGTTACTTAACATGCAGGTATCTGCCGCCCTTCTTTGATCATAAAATACGGATTGTATATTCTGCGATCGAGTTATGTAAGAACGTGAATGAAATAAAGCATCCTGCTGTAAGAGAAGTACTGAAATTTCTAGCTATAGAAACAGGTGGCCTGGAAATACACCATGAGGGAGACCTACCCGCCCGAAGTGGCATTGGTTCCAGCTCTTCCTTTACGGTAGGGCTGCTAAATGCACTATATGCTCTTCAGGGAAAAATGATAGGTAAACACCAGTTGACTACGGAAAGTATTCATATAGAGCAGGATCTGATAAAGGAACTTGTAGGTTCTCAAGATCAGGCAGCGACAGCTTATGGAGGTATAAATCACATAAGTTTTTCCCCTTGCGGTGAGATTGTTGTTCGGCCTTTGACGCTGACTCAAGAAAGGGTGAATGAATTGAACGCACACCTTATGTTGTTTTTTACAGGTGTTAAGCGAACAGCGGAAAAAGTAGCGGAGAGTTATGTCAACAATCTTGAACAAAAGAAAAAACAGTTGTCATTAATGAAAGAAATGGTACGCGAAGCAGTTGCTATATTGAACAGCAACAGTAATATTTGTGACTATGGCAAGCTTTTACATGAAGCTTGGATGGCAAAACAAATGTTGAGCCCTCTGGTTTCAAACTTCCATGTTGATGCTTTCTATGAAACGGCTAGAGCTACAGGGGCTATCGGGGGGAAATTGCTAGGTGCAGGTGGTGGTGGCTTTATAATGTTGTTTGTTCAGCCTGAATTCCAGAATAAGATGAGAGAAAAATTAGGCAAATTCCTACATGTCCCATTCAATTTTGAATTTAATGGAAGCCAGATAATATTTTATGATCAGCAAAAGAGATATCATTATGAGGAAGAAGTGCATTCTCAAAACAATATCTCTCCGGCTGTCGAATTGAAACATTTATTAAAATAGTCTTTATGGATAAGTCCTCAAAAATTTTCGTTGCAGGGCATACCGGCCTTCTTGGTACGGCAATATTGAGGAAGCTTGCCGAGAAAGGTTATAATAACATAGTGACCAGGATCCACAAAGAATTAGAGCTCAAGGATTCCAGGTTCGTAAATGAATTCTTTTCTAGTGAAAAGCCGGATATTGTCTTTATGGCGGCAGGAAGGGCTGGAAACCTTAGAAGGTGTATCACGCATCCCGCAACCTTGTATTCTGAGAATTCAATGGTACAGAACAATTTGTTTGCATCAGCCCAGCGATATGATATAGAGCGCCTTGTCTATTTCGGCTCTTCATGTATATATCCGAATGATGTTAAGCAGCCTATCAAGGAGGAGTCTTTTCTTTCTGGTCCGTTGGAAGAGGCAACAGAAGGTTATGCTGCGGCCAAGTTGAGCGGTGTTCTGGCATGCAAGGCATACAATAGACAGTATTATAATGGTGTGTGCAGGTTTATTTCACTTATTCCAAATACCCTGTATGGCCCGAACGATCATTTTAATTTGGAGCATTCGCATGTGTTTTCGGCCTTGATCATGAGGTTTCATGAGGCTGTAGATACTGGGTTAGAGGAAGTTACTTTGTGGGGAAGCGGAAATCCTAGAAGGGAGTTCATTTTCAGCGAGGATGTGGCTGAAGCGTCCATCTTTATGGTAGAAAACTCTGACAAGCTGGAAAATACTCACTATAATACTGGAATTGGAGTGGATCTCTCAATTCGAGAATTGGCGTCAATGATCGCAAAGGAAGTGGGTTTTCGGGGAAGGATAAAATGGGATACTACTAAACCTGACGGGCGATTACATAAACTTTTAGATAGTAGCAGAATAGCGCAGCTAGGATGGAAAGCATCTGTTACTGTAGAAGAGGGATTACGAAAAACATACAAATGGTATTTGGAGAATATAAAGGAGAAAGAGTTAACGCCAGGGGTAATGTAGAGGATTACCATTCAGATTACGGAATGTTTTACTCCGTGCCAGTTTTGGGGTGTACCTGTTCTCCGTCTCTTTATAGCTTACACTTTGGTGGATAATACAAAGATGTCTATAAAACCGGTATTTGCATATAGGTTTAAATCATTGACTTTCTTTGCCACGGAATTTCCTGACATAGCTATATTAAATTGATGGTTATAAATACTTTTAGTTCCTTGTTCAATGAAAACAGAAAATAAGCAGACTGTATTAATCCTGGGGGGGGCAGGATTTATTGGAAGTAATCTGGCAGAACGTTTTTTAAATGCTGATTACCACGTTATTGTAGTAGATGGTTTATTAGAGCAAACAGGTGGGGCAAGAAAAAACCTGGACAGCATCATTTCTCACATACAATTCTTTGATTCAAAAATAGAGGATATTGGAAATCTATCTGATTTAATTGCACAGAGTGATATTATCGTTGATAGTATGGCTTGGATGCCGCATCTGTTGGCAATTAATGATCCTCGTTATGATTTGAGTATAAACGTAGAGTCACATCTTCATTTAATAGAGCATTTGACAGAAAACAGTGAAAAGAAAATTATCTATTTAGCTTCTCGTTCTCAGTATGGCAATCCAAATGTAGAAAAGATATATGAAGATACGCCAATGGATCCTGTAGATATTCACGGCATCCATAAATTGACTAGTGAGTCATACTACAAGGTGTATTCGAGAGTAAAAGGAATAAATGTTATTAGTCTGAGAATTCCAAACTGTTTTGGAGAAAACCAACTTGTGAAAGGGGAAGATTTAGGTCTAGTTGGTAACTTTATTAAAGACATCATGAATGATAGAGATCTTGAGATTTATGGAGCTAACAGAAGACGTTCCCTTGTATATGTGAGGGATCTGGCAGATGTTGTTCTATCAGTGAGTAGAAAGGAATATGAGGGTTTTATGGTATTTAACATTGGCGGACATGAGATAATGGTTGAAGATCTCGTTAAGATTCTAATAGAAATTATTGGTAAAGGGAAATACAGGATATCTGAACCACCTAATGAAATAAAAACTATAGACATGGGTAGTAAGAGGTTTGTGGATGAAAAAATAAAAAGGTACATCGATGATTTTTCACTCACCGATTTGAGTGTGTCATTAGAAAATACTGTTAAGTATTTTGTTTACTCTTTGAATTAATCTGTTGATAAGAGCTTATGAAAAAACACTCAATATCTGAGTTTAAAATAAATGGTTTGTCTCTATTGTAAACAAATCAAAATCTGAAATGTATGTGTATAATGAATTAATGATTTTATAAGTTATAGAATAATGATTTTTAACTAACGGAAAGGGGCAATTAGTTATGGCAGAGAAGAAAGATCCTTGGAAGTTCGCGAATCCCACAAGGACAAAGAAATCTGAAGTTGATTACCGTGTTCAACTGGATGAGTATATTGAGAATAGTCCTGTTTCAAATGTCGAGAAATTTCAAGACTTTTGCAAATATATTCCAGCTCCGGATTTAAGAAAATTTATCTGCAAGTACGAATTATTTAAAAAAGTCATAGATAGCCACGGTGTTGTAATTGAATGCGGTGTTTTGAATGGTGGTGGATTAATGGCATGGGCCCAACTCAGCGAGATGCTGGAACCCTTTAATCACCCTAGGAAAATAATTGGTTTTGATACGTTTTCAGGCTTTACCTCAATTTCTGAAAAGGATAAGACGGCAAAAGCAGTACAACTCAAGAAAGGAGGATTTGCTGCCGATAGCTACGATGATCTTCAAAAGTGCATAGAGTTGTTTGACCAAAATCGAATACTTAAACATATCCCAAAAGTGCATCTGGTCAAAGGTGATATTGCGGAAACCCTGCCAGCTTTCCTGGAAGAGCATCCTTACATTGTTGTGAGCCTTCTTCATTTAGATTTTGACTTATATGAACCAACTGTTCATGCGTTACGTCATTTATTACCACGCATTCCAAAAGGTGGAATAATCGCTTTTGATGAATTAAACAATGACCTCTTCCCTGGTGAAACAATTGCTGTAATGGAGGAAGTAGGTATTAGCAACTTAAGAATTCAACGGTTCCCATTTGGGATAGCTACGTCCTATGCTATCATTGAGTAAGATAACCTTTTATTTTAATTACAATTTAACTATCACAACAGATACCCACGGCATTATACCTCTAGCCCTCTGTTATTTACGAGAGGAAGAAATATGATGAAAAAAAGAAACCAAACAATTAGTATGGGGACCCATACTAATATTCCAGGATTGCTATATCATCCTGACACTTTGGACAAATGGATGAAGGGTGAATATTTTCCACCATTATACGTCGAAATAAGTCCTACCACATCGTGCAACCACAATTGCTCTTTTTGCTATGTTAATTATGTCAGGGAAGACAAAATGTCTATTCCTGAGGATCTGCTGATAAAAATATTTCAGGATTTGGCCAGGGCAGGCGTGAAAGCTTGTGAACTGCAGGGAACTGGAGAACCTCTGTTGAATAAAGGCGTTCCGGATGCTATTGTAGCTGGCAAAAATGGAGGGATGAACATTTGTCTTGTTACCAATGGATCGCTTTTTACGGAAGATATGCTGGAAAAAATCATTCCATGCCTTTCATTTTGCAGGTTCAGCAGCCTTGAATGTTCTCCGAAGTTGTATGCCAAAACACACGGTGTTCCGGAAGAAAACTTTTACAAGACAATAAAGGCCCTGGAGACGGCCACTAAAATAAGGGACCGCGATAAACTTGATACAATAATTGTCGCGACTTTTACGGCATTTGAATACAATATATCCCATATCGTTGAAACCACACGAATGATAAAGGATATTGGTGTTGATATTTTTACCATAAAACCGGCCATAAGGCTTATGGACAATCCGGGCCATGAAAACCTGGAAATTGGTTTGCATAAAAAATATGCTGAGCTCTTGGATGAAGCTAGTTCCCTTAGCGATGAAAACTTCAAGTTAAATCTACGTCACGATCTTTTTAATTATTGCCAGGATCCATCATCCATAGTTAGAGATTTTGAAACATGCTATGGAGTTGAATTTGAAATCATGATAGATGCGGATGCTAAAATTTATCCATGCATGTGCAATTGGCGTAATGAGAGATATTGTTTTGGAGACTTATCCAAAAACAGCTTTGAGGAAATATGGAAAAGCGATGAGCGAAAAAGAAAAATGGAACGTTTTTTGTTGGAAATGAAAAACCCTTTATGTGATGCACAGTGCAAGCAATTCGCCATTCATCCTCTCTTAAATAAATTGAAGAATCCGCCCTTACACTCAAATGTAATATGACAGATAGGTCCCTGATTATTGATTCAAGCAGAGATAGGAAAGGGTAAATATACTTGTTAAGGGTTAATAATTGGTTTTTCTAGAATGAGATTTCGAGCAGTGCTGTGAATTAGCATAATTGAAATAAAACTCAAATTGAAAAGGATAAATTAATGCAGAAACTTGATGTTAAGAAAACTAACCTTGAAGGTGTTTTAATCATTGTACCACCAACGATTTTTGGAGACCACAGGGGTTATTATATAGAAACATACAATGAGAAAATGTATAACGATGCAGGTATTAATATGAGATTTATACAAGATGATAGTATTATTTCCAGTAAAAAAGTTTTAAGAGGAATACATTATGATGACAAAACGTGGAAACTGATTTCATGTCTGTATGGGGAATTTTACCTTGTCATTGTTAATTGTGATGATCAATCAGCTAATTTTGGAAAATGGGAATCTTTTACTCTGTCAGAAGCAAACAGAATACAGGTACTAGCACCACCTAAGCACGGTGTTGTTCACTTAGTACTAAGCGATAATGCAATTTTTCATTATAAGCAAACTTCATATTTTGAACAAAAACGTGAAGGTACTTATCGGTGGGATGACCCTAAATTTAATATAACATGGCCAATTAACGATCCTATACTTTCTGAAAAAGATTCATTTGCCAGTGAGTGACTGCTGGCAAATTAGATATATCAGGATCGTATATTTGCAGTATCAAACCTCAAAAGGTTGTTACACTAAAATTTACAAAAAAATTCTCTCACTCTGTTACATCTTCAGTTTTTCAACGATATACATCTAACGATAAAGTTTTATAACCTGTGAAAATAAAACTTGGTCAGATTTCACTTAGATACGTTAATCTTTCTTTTGGTAGGTTTTTTACACTTATCAAGTTTAAAAATATGGACAGTTGTAGTAATTTATAAAGTGAGAGTTGGGTGACAGAAAACGCTTTCTGTCAGAATGTTTTTTATATATGAACCCAAATTTTAATCGATGATAAAAAGTAAAAGACAAATTATATGAGAAAAAAAGTTGCAATTATTATTCCTACAAAAAATAATTCAAATTGTTTAATTGAATTACTTAACTATTATGCAGGTGTTAAGTCTAAGCATACAATATATATTGGTGATGCAAGCGATCCAAAATACTTAGCAGAAACTATGCCTGTAATAGAGTCATTAAGTAGTATTATTAATATTGTTCATAAACAGTACCCTGAATTGAATAGAGGAGTAATAGATAATCTAGCCACTGTAAAAAGGATGCTTGGATTTGTTAAGGAGGAATACACGGTATATAGTGGAGATGATGATTATTATATTCCACATTCATTAGATAAATGTGTTGATTTTCTTGAAAATAATCCGGATTATTCATGTGCACATGGATTCGGCCATTTTGTGAGCTATAATGAAAGTGAGGGTGCGTCGAATATTAGTGGAAGGTATGATATTAATGAATATGAAGGTGATTCAGGTACAGAACGCTTCAAGACGTTAATGAATAGCTATTCACCGTTATTATTTAGTGTACATCGTAAAGAAATATTTATGAAGATATATAGAAATATTGAACTGTTGACAAACACTACGCTTACCGAACTAATGCCGGTGGGTTTAAGTTCTATCCTTGGGAAATCCAAAAGATTAAATAAATTGTATCTTATAAGAGGTGTTCATAAACAAAGAGAGCAGCAACCAACACTGATTGTAAAGATTTGTGATCCTGAATGGTCTCAATCGTTACAAGTTTATTTAAACACATTGACTGAAGAGATAAAAACGGTTGACCGTGTCGACGAAAAAGATGCAATGCAAATTATTAAGCAGGGCTTTTGTGTTTATTTGGAGATGTCTATGGCAAGATTATATTGCAAGAAAGATATATTATCATCCGCAAGGAATATAATTGAACTTGTGCTGCAGGGGGTAAGAATGAGTGTGCCTCTGTTTATAAAAAACTTTGTTAGAAATAATATTTTATCATTTAATAGTGATCAAAAGCCATATGGTGTTTTTATTAATACGCCAAAACAGTTGTCAAAATCATCACCTTACTATCTTGAGTTCATCTCAGTCTTATCAGCATTTGATAGAATGTCTAAGAAAAATAAGCAAATGGTTGATTATGCTAAATCAGAATAGTTTGGTTAATTTAGACAGTGAAATGTGATTATATGTCGGTGATTTTTCTCCAGATAAAAGAAGATATACAATGGATTATGACGCTTTGTCAAAACGTAGACTGGATATGGCAATGTGATGTTAAAATGAGGTATTTTGAAAAAACGTAGATGGTACGAAGCCACCGGTAAGCTTAACATGTTTAATGGCCATTACTGGAAATCAGGACATGATGCTCAAATTATTGATGGAGAGAATGAGAACCTGTTTATGGAAGAGATGTTGTAAGGACAAATTAATTTGTACTGTTAAATATGCAAATTAAGAAAAAGATAAAAATCGGAACAGTTCAGATTAACAACAGTTTTTCTAATCAGAGCTATCTTCCTTATTCTATAGGTGTTTTGCAGGCTTATTCACAGAAATATACAAAGAATATAGATGATTTTGAGTTTCTTCTCCCAATTTATAAGAGAATAAAAATAAAAGATGCTCTTAGTAAATTAAAACATGCAGATATTGTGTTATTTAGTGTTTACGTTTGGAATTTCAATCTTTCTAGAGAGATTGCAAAGAAATTGAAACGAAGAGATAATAAAAAATTGATTATATTTGGCGGCTGCCATATTCCCAAAAAGAGAATCGAAGAATTCTTAATAAAAAACCCCTTTATTGATATCGCATGTATCAGTGAAGGAGAGATAGTTTTGAAAGAAATACTTGAAAATTATCCTGAAAAATCTTGGGGTAACGTACCATCTATAGCATACAGAAATAAAAATAATATAATAATGAAAACGCCTATATGTGAGAGAATAAAAGAATTGGATGAAATACCTTCTCCTTATTTGGATAATGTTTTTAAGCCATTAATGGATTCAGTTCCGAAAGAAACATGGATAGCTTTGTGGGAAACAAACAGGGGATGTCCTTATGGGTGTTCTTATTGTGAATGGGGTGGGAATTATCAAAAGAAAATATATAAACTTTCTTTGCAGAGGTTAAAAGAAGAAATAGATTGGATGAGTGAGAACAAAATAGAATATATATTTTGCTGTGATTCTAATTTCGGCATTTTTGAAAGAGATCTTGAAATAGTAAAAAAAATTGCAGAAAATAAAAGAATTTATAATTACCCACAGGCTTTTTCTATTCAGAATGCAAAAAGTTCAGGTGATAGAACATACCAAATTATGAAAATATTATCAAAATCTGACCTTTCTAAAGGGGCCAATTTAGCATTTCAATCGACGAATATAGACACATTAAATAGTATCGGCCGTGTAAATATTTCAAATGATATTTTTACGGAACTTCAAAAGAAATTTAATAAAGACGGTATTGAAACGTTTTCAGATATAATCTTAGGTCTCCCGGAAGAAACCTATGATACATATAAAAAAGGTATTGATACTTTAATAAATAATGGACAGCATAACCGTATTCAATTTTTTAATCTTTCTCTTTTGCAAAATTCTGAAATGGGAACCAAGGAATATCAGGAAAAATATGGATTAAAGTCTGTTAAGTCAAGGATAATGAATGTTCATGGGAGTTTATCTGATGATAATGAGATCCCTGAATTCCAGAAGCTGGTGACTGCAACAAATAAAATGCCTGAAAATGATTGGGTTAGTGCGAAAACCTTTTCGTATATGATTTCGTTTTTGCATTTTGATAAAATATTGCAACTACTTTTGGTCATATTAAATAGTAAATATAATATTATATATAGTGAGGTTGTAGAGTCTTTTCTTAATTCATCCCGAACAAAATATCCGGTTATTGCAGAAATAAGAGATTACTTTAAAGAAAAATCATTGAATATTCAAAAAGGAAAAGAAGAATACTGTAAATCAGAAAAATGGTTAAATATTTGGTGGCCTGCAGATGAACTTAAAATTATAGACATTTTTACATCTGGAAAATATCTTAATTTTTATGCCGAATCTGAAGAATTGCTAAATGAGATTTTGATATCTAAGAGTATTATGTACGATTCTGATATAATTAAAAATTCAATTCTTCTCAATAAGGAAATAATAAAACTTCCTTTTGGAAAGAAAGACCAGATTGTGGAATTAGATTACAATATTTGGGAAGTATATAAATCTGCACTTGCCGGAAAAAAAATTACCTTAGAGAAAAAGAAAATTAAATATAGGATTGAAAAAAATAAAGAAAAATGGGAGAGTTGGGAAGAATGGTGCCAGAAAGTTGTGTGGTATTGTAATAGGAGAGGTGCATATATATATAATTGTGAGGGTGTCAATTAATAAATATTGGTGATATGTCTCCGCAGGATTTAATCGATATTCAAAATGAAGCTCTTGCAAGTAAATTCACTTTATACCATGGAGATGGGTAACTATGATTAAAAAGCAGGGAATGGTGTGGGCTGGGCTCACATTGAAAAGATTAGAGAAGTGTATTGATGAAGGCAAAGAAACTAATTTCTTGCCTGATAAACAATTAGGTATTAATAGAAAGGAATAGATAATGAAAATTAAGCCCTTTAAACCTAACTGTAATTTGAATACTGTAAAAGACGGACGAGGTGCGATCTTCTCATTTATTCCGGATCAGCCAATTGTAGAATGGACACACCAGTTTATTAAAAGCGGAAAAATCAGGGGGAATCATTGCCATCCGGAATTCGATGAATATATTCTACTCGTTTCCGGTGAAGGAATGGAAGTGGAAAAAGATACTGAAACGGGTGAGGAAGAGTTCTTTTATATGGCTAAAGGACAGTGTATTTTCATTCCCCGCAATACATCTCATGTTTTTCTGGCAATTACGGATTGTGAATCTGTATCATTTTTAACAAAAAGATGGAATGACTGTGATGAGCCGATAATACACGAAAACCTGGGTTTGGGGAGTGGGGATCATGGAGATTCTGCAAGTAATTATCATGATGAAAAAAGTAGTGAAAAAAAGCATGTATAATTATTTGATTCGATGGGGAAAATAAACTTTGGGATTATAGGCTGCTCTAACGTTGCATCAAGGAGGTTCATTCCTGCTTTGCTTCAGTCACAGTATGCAAATCTTGAAATGATAGGAAGCCGTGACTCTCAAAAGGCAGCAAAATTTGCTGACAAGTTTAAATGTAATAAGCACGGTACATATAGGGATGTCATTAATGATCCTGATGTTGATGCTGTATATATTTCAACGCCAATTACTTTAAGAGAGGAATTGGTCTCATTTGCAATAAAGAATAATAAACACGTAATTAGTGAAAAGCCGGCTTTTTTGGATTATAACACTGCATCAAAGGTGGTATCTTTATGTAAGGAAAATAAGGTTAGAATAATGGAAGGGTGGGTGTTTAAATATCATCCTCAGCATACAATAGTTAAGAAACATATTAATGACAATAGAATTGGTGCCGTAAAGTACTTTGACGGTCAATTTACATATCCTTTGCCTGGACCAGATAACATAAGGCTAAAACCGGAATTGGCAGGTGGTGTCTTTTATGATTCTGTAGGTTATCCGGTTGCTGCTGCACAGTTGTTTATAAGCAATAAACCTGCTTCTGTATTTTGCATAAGAAATTTTGACGAAAAGTACTCAGTTGATAATTTTGTGCGAATTCAAATTCAATTCGAAAACAATGTTAACGCCCATGCCGTAGCAGGATTTGGTCTCCATTATAGTTCTACATATTCAATTAACGGGTCCAAAGGCCGAATATCTGTAAAAAGAGCTTATGCTGTCGGTGAGGACATGGAGACAACAATAAGTATTGAAACAGATGAAGGCGATGAAGAGATTACTGTTCCGCCACACAATCAGTTCTTGTCGATGATAGATGGTTTTTGTTCACAAATATTGGCAAATGAATCACCTAATTATGATTTTGAGGATGACATGCTAACTCAGCACCTGATCATGGATGCTGCCATGAAATCTAGTATTAATAAAGAACTTGTTTTCCTGGTTGAGAAAAGAGAATAAATTTCTTGGTATGCAGAGGAAGTAATATTTATTCGATCGTATTTGTGTAGAAAGTGGGTTTTATATGGAAATTCACGATAAAAAATCTAGAGTTCTACTTCTTAATCTACCTAGTGCCTGGTAAGCAAAGGAGCCTTTTTTAGGATTGGGTTATCTTGTGAGGACTTATGAAAGATGAAACCCATGTCTATATAATGCCCAGGGAGAGATCAGTTGATATAGGTAACAAAATGGATCTCAAGTTTGCCGAATTCTTAAAGCAAAAAGTTTAAACCAATCCTCAATATCAAAAGATATTAGAGTCATACCCCTTAAAACAAGCCAGTGCTGAGTGCTTAAGTGTATTTGAGGAAAAATAGTGAAATTAAAGCGTAAAGTAAATTTTGACATCTGCACATATTGTAACCATAAATGTGTTTTTTGCTCAAACCCTGATCCGAGAACGATTAAAGATCAAACCTCTTTAGCGGATTTTAAAAAAGTTATGAGAAACTTGACTAAAAATGTTGAAGTAAGTGAGCTTGGTTTATCTGCAAGGGGTGAGGCTCTTATCAACAAAGGTTTTGCACAAATTATAGAGTCCTGTAAACAAGAATTCCATATGTCTTACGTTTACTTTAGTACAAATGGCGCATTGCTTACAAATAAAAAAAGTATAGAACTTTTAGATGCTGGTGTTGATAGTATAAAGTTCTCTGTAAATGCCTTAGATGCTGAGACCTATAACAGTGTTCATCAGGTTAATGATTTTGATTTGTCTATAGAAAATTTTAAAAACTTACTTCTATTAAAAAAGAGTAAATACAGAAATTTAAAAATTACAATCTCATCTGTAATTGATTTAGATGAAGATTTATTAAAAGATGAGTTTGAAAAGATTCTTGGTGATGATTATGGCCTGATAGACGGCATATCTGTAAATGCTATAGTATATACATCAAAATTTGACGAAGTCTCTGCTCGAAAAGTTATTACTAAAAAGTGTCCTATCCCTTTTGAAGTTGTATCTATTAACTCTGATGGATCTTTAGGACTTTGTTGTAGGGATTATTTTGGTGAGATAAACTTTGGTTCATTAAAAGAGAATGATTTTATGGATTTGTATAATTCGAAAGAGTTTACAGAGATTCGAAAGATGCATGATAAAAGTAAGTTTCCAGATAATCATCTATGTAAAAGATGTCTTCTGTATAGTGGTGAATGATGCTTGATGATAAGAAAATCTATGGGCTATTTGCCTTGAGACATTTAGATCAATCCACGTGTAAAATTATTATAGCATTATGCAAAATGTAACACAGGTCATGGTAAATGTATTATAATTTATTAATGTTGGATTTTATTATATCCTTATGTTGCTAATATTCAGAAACAAAACATATTCCTTTCTGAAATAAAGAGCTATGTTGAAAATGAAATTATTTCTTTTTCATATTGCTTTTATCTTTTTTCCTAATGGATAGATTGCTACTTGATTTGTTGTCTTGGGAATCTGTTGTATATATCAGATTATCTGGGAGATCAGTAAAGGAAGTTTACTATTTGCATGAATCTATATTGATTAAGCCATTTAAAAAGATTCTTTCATGTATTTCGAGAGTCAAATACGTTCAAATAACTGATATTCAGCTTGCTAAAGAAAGGATTGGGTCACTATCAGCATTTGAAGAAATAAATAATGAAGTAGACAGGTTAGCTGGCAAATATAGTAAGGATTGGATCGAAAGGAATATAGAGCTTATACGAATACACCAATTTAATTATCAAAAAGTTCAGCAGTACATTAAAGAAGCGACTTGCCATCATTTGTATTTCCCCGTTGTATTAAAAGTAATTTCCAAAATTATGTCAGATAAAAATTTGTGTACTTTTGTGATGAGAAGAACACATTTTTGTGACTGTTTAAGAAGATATTATGAGGGGGAAAATGTTTGCTTCTATAGCATGGTCTTTTCGCAATATTTTCGAATTATTAAAAGAGAATATCATGCAAATGATAGTTCTTGCAATGTTTATTATTCGGACCGGATAATAAATTTGCTACATGTGTATCTGTATTGGGTAAGGGAAGTTGCAAAAACGTTATTTGCTATATTTTACATGAAATTAGGCAAAATTAAATTGTTAGACACTGATAATACGTCAACTGTAAATATCGGGGTTGTGCAATCGCAGTATAGATTGAGGGATAGTGAATACAATGATTTGTTCTGGCTGAATGCTGATAATATGTCATCGGGCAGTATTTATCATATTGAATATTTCCCCTACGACCATGAGTCATTGCAATACCTTTCAAGATTAAATGTTAAGAGGATCACCTTCAGTCCGGGATTATTAATGAAATACAGACAAACCTCAGGAATAATTAATATGCCCATATTAGTTACGGTAGATATGAAGGATTTATTTTCTTCTCTTTTGCCATCATTTCACTTTTTGAAATATCTATTGTTCAGGGGTGAAGACGCATGGTCGCGCTTTCAACTGATTCATTTAAAGTGGTGGACTAGTTATTGGTATTGTATTTTTAAAAAACTAAATATTGAGATATTTTGGGCATTAACTGAGGTTAGTAATCGTAAGATGGCACAAGCACAGGCATTGGAGAACATGGGAGGTATTTATTGTGGCCATCATTCAGGGAACTATCCAATAATGACACTAGGTTCGCAAATCGCATATGATGTGCTATTTACATGGGGGGATCATTTTATAAATAACAATTTCTTTAACTCCTATCCAATGCTAGCATCCTTTGTTACTGGGTATTATCGTGATAATACGTTTGTAAAACAGAGAATAAGAAGCGAAGAGTTCAAAAGTCAATTTCAAGATAAGTTTGTTTTGTCATATATGGATGGTGGTTATGCTAACGACACGTCATCTTGTAAGGACTCGTTTGTCTCTATATATGAAATGTTACTAGATGTCTTGAAAAATAACGCATCGGTCATTCTGATTTGTAAACCTAAAAGAAAAGCGCTGTTTGATAATGTCGTTTGTAGAATACCAAATATGAAGAAATATATAGATCAAAAGAGAGTTATAGTTATGTTTGGAGATACAGAAAAGCTCAAAGAATCTCCTGCATTTGTAGCTATGGCAAGTGATCTTGTGGTGGGATTTAGTGTTAGTACTGCAGCCGCAGAGAGTTTTTTTTCCGGAACATTAGCTTTCCATGCTGATTTGACTGGTTTTTCTAATAATGAATTTGGGAATAAAGGTTTAGGGAAAGTAGTTTTTAGAGACATAAAAAGTTTGAAGAATGCTATACAGGACTGTATTGACAACGATGTCTCAGGAAAATATAAAGAGGCAAAAGAGATATACCATATGCTGGATCCGTTTCAAGACGGACAAGCATATAAACGTGTGGGATTTGTTTTAAGAAATCTACAAGAGTTGCTTGGCCAGGGACATAATAGAGAGGACGCTACAAAGATAGTCAATGATAGATATAAAGATTATCTTCAAACAGCTGCTAAGCTAAACGAAGAAATAAATGCGTAAAGATTATTTAGTTTTCGGTTCGCCACTTATTGAAGAAGCAGAAATTAATGAAGTAGTGGACTCATTGCGTGCAAGATGGTTAGGTACCGGTTCAAAAGTATGAAGTAATCTCAAAGTCTAACTAATTGTTAAATTTTGAAGGAGAATGGAGAATTAAAATATGTTAAATAATAAGGCTATTCTTATTACGGGTGGCACGGGATCTTTTGGTAAGAAATGTACAGAAATTATTTTAAAAAAGTACAAACCAAATAAACTGATTATCTTTAGTCGTGATGAGTTGAAACAATTTGAGATGTCTCAGCTTTTTCCTGAAAAGAAATATCCATGTATTAGATATTTTATAGGAGATGTCAGAGATAAAGATAGGCTAAGTAGGGCTTTTGATGGGGTTGACTGTATTATTCATGCAGCAGCTTTAAAACAGGTACCAGCAGCGGAACGTAATCCTTTTGAAGTAATACAGACAAACATTATAGGGGCTCAAAACATCATTAATGCTGCAATAGATAGAGACGTTAAAAAAGTTGTAGCTTTGAGCACAGATAAGGCCGCAAATCCTGTTAACCTTTATGGGGCGACAAAATTATGTTCTGACAAACTTTTTATTTCAGGAAATTCTTATTCAGGCGGGCATGGAACAAGATTTTCTGTTGTAAGATATGGTAATGTTATTGGAACCAGGGGTAGTGTTATTCCTTTCTTTAAGAAGATGAAAGATACAGGGGTAATTCCTATTACTGACACAGAAATGACTCGCTTCTGGATTACCCTCGAGCAAGGAGTAAATTTTGTGCTTAAATGCCTGGAAGTGTCGAATGGCGGTGAACTACTTGTGCCTAAAATACCTAGTATGAAAGTATTGGATCTTGTAGAGGTAATAGCTCCTGATTCCAGGCACGAAATTGTTGGAATACGTCCCGGAGAAAAAATACATGAGGTTATGATAACAAGAGATGATTCACGTCATACTTTGGAATTCGATGATTATTATATAATTGAACCTGAATTTCCCTGGTGGTCAAATGATAGCCATATGTCTAACAAGGCGAAACCAGTACAGAAGGATTTTGAATATAATTCTGGGACAAACCCATGGTTTTTATCGGTTAACGAGATGAGGGAAATGATAAAAGCATAATGAAGATAATACCATATGGAAGGCAATGGATTGAGGAAAAAGATATTAGAGCAGTTGTAAATATTTTGAAAAGTGACTATCTTACTCAAGGACCGGTTATAGAACAGTTTGAGAGCGCAGTAGCTAAATACTGTGGTGCAAAATATGCGGTGGCTGTTTCGAGTGGCACTGCTGCACTACATATAGCTTGCTTGGCAGCTGAGCTTGGGATAGGCGATATATTATGGACATCACCAAATACCTTTGTTGCTTCTGCAAATTGTGCTTTATATTGTGGTGCCAAACCTGATTTTGTAGATATTGACCCTCATACTTACAATATTAGTATAGATACACTTGAGAAAAGATTATATGAAGCAGAAAAAGATGGATGTCTTCCCAAAGTGGTTTTGCCGGTCCATTTTGCAGGACAATCATGTGAGATGGAAAAAATTTCTGAGTTGGGCAAAAAGTATAATTTTACGGTTATAGAGGATGCATGTCATGCTATAGGGGGGAGTTACAAGGGTATGAAAATAGGCTCCTGTGAATTTTCTGACATGGCAGTCTTTAGTTTTCATCCCGTAAAGATTGTTACAACAGGTGAAGGCGGTATGGTCTTAACCAATAAAGAAGGCCTATATCGAAAACTTATTCGCTTAAGGACACATGGTATTACAAGGGATACTCAATTTATGGAAGATGAATCAGATGGGCCGTGGTATTATCAGCAGATCGAACTGGGAATGAATTACAGAATGACAGATATACAGGCAGCGCTTGGGATAAGCCAGCTTGATAGAATTGATGAGTTTGTTGTACGTAGGCGAGAGTTGGTGCATCGATATAATAAACTATTTTCAGAATTTCCGTTAACCATTCCCTGGCAGCATTCGTATGCGCATTCAGCATTTCATCTATATGTTATTCGGTTGAAATTGGACAAAATAAAAAAGACTAGAAGAGAGGTCTTCGAGTTACTGCGTAAAAATGAGATAGGAGTTAATGTCCATTATATCCCTGTCCACACTCAACCTTATTACCGTAGACTTGGTTTTTCCTATGGACAGTTTCCCGAGGCTGAAAAGTATTATGAAGAAGCAATTACAATCCCTTTGTATCCTTCAATGTCTGAAAATGAACAGGATTATGTGGTTGAGACATTAAGAGATGTTCTTTCTTGAAACTTGGCCTTGGCACAGTTCAGTTTGGAATGGATTATGGTATTTCTAATCAACATGGCAAAATCCCTTTTGAAGAAGTAAAAGCTATTTTAAAATTTGCTCAAGAAAATGGAGTTGATGTTATAGATACTGCCTGTTCATATGGTGAAAGTGAGTCTGTTTTAGGAAGGGCTTTGAGTAATGAGCATGGTTTTAGGTTAATTACCAAAACTCCTTTTTTTAAAAGAAAGCAAGTTTTTGTAGATGATGCTAGCATTATTAAGGACACTTTTTATGGGTCTCTCAGAAAGTTAGGCCAGTCAAAAATAGCGGGATTGTTAACTCACCATGCAGATGATTTGTTGTCAGGAGGTGGGGATATTCTTTATAATGCTTTGCAGGAGCTTAAAAATGAAGGGATTGTGGAAAAATTAGGAGTTTCAGTTTATACCGGAGAACAAATAGACCTTTTACTGAAAAGATATACCTTTGATTTAATTCAGGTTCCTGTAAATATTCTCGATCAACGTCTAATTAATAATTATTACCTTAAGAAATTAAAAGAACAAAATATAGAAATTCACGCAAGGTCTGTGTTTTTACAAGGGTTGCTTTTAATTGATCCGGAGCAACTTCATTCATTTTTTAATCCAATAAAACCCCTTCTCTTCAAATACAGACAATTTTTAAACTCACATGGATTATCTCCAATAGAAGGCTCTCTCGGTTTTGTAAAGGGAATCCCGGAAATAGACTACTTAATTATTGGTGTTAATAACCTTGAACAGTTAAAAGATAACCTGCAATACTTTAACAGGACTTACAATGATTCGTTGTTTAGTACTTTTAAGGAATTTTCTATAAACGACCTTAACTATCTCAATCCATATTTATGGAAGATTAATTGATTTTTTATTTTAAGATTTAATATATGATTCTTGCTATTCTTCAAGCCCGTTTTTCGTCCACTCGTCTTCCAGGCAAGGTGTTAAAGAAAATACTTGGTAAGCCAATGCTTTCTCTACAACTTGAAAGAATTAAGCATAGTAAAAGGATAGAAGAGCTAATTGTTGCCACAAGTACAGAAGACAGTGACAATAAAATTGAATCATTGTGTAAAAGTATGGAAATTCCTTGCTTTAGAGGCAGCTTAAATGATGTTTTAGACAGGTTTTATCAAGCAGCACTACCCTATAAGCCAGAGAATATTGTAAGATTGACAGGAGACTGTCCATTGATAGATCCTCTGATAATTGATAATGTGATTGATTTATGTATTAGAGGGGAGTTTGATTATGTTTCTAACGCTCTAGAACCCACATTCCCGGATGGATTGGATGTTGAGGCTTTTAAGTTTTCTGCCCTTGAAACAGCATGGAAAGAAGCATTTTTACCTTCACATCGTGAACACGTAACCCCTTTCATCTACCAGAATCCGGAGAGATTCAGAATAGACAATTACAGAAACAATATTGATTTGTCATACCTGAGATGGACAGTGGATTTACCTCAAGATTTTGAGCTAGTACGCCAAATATACGAAGCACTCTATAGACAAAATCCAAAATTTACAACTCAAGATATTTTAACTTTTTTACATAATAATCCTTCATTATTACAAATTAATAAAAGTATTCTTCGCAATGAGGGACTGAAAAAATCAGAAGAAGCTGATAAATTGTTATAAGAAAACATGAAATGAGTTATTCTCGCAGATATAAATCATCAGAGCAAATGCTTGAAAGGGCATTAAAGATAATACCCCTTGGCTCTCAAACCTTCAGTAAAAGCAAAACCCAGTATCCTTATGGTGTTTCCCCCTACTTTATTAAGAGAGGTCAAGGTTCTCATATCTGGGATGTAGATGATAATGAATATATTGATTTTGTAAATGCATTGGCGGGAATTACTCTGGGCTATAATGATCCGGATATTACAAATGCAGTGAAGGCTCAACTTGAAGAGGGTACTATTTTTAGTCTTTCTCATGAACTGGAAATCAAGGTTGCTGAGAAAATAGTTGAGATGGTCCCATGTGCAGAGATGGTGCGATTTGGCAAAAACGGATCTGATGCTACTACTGGAGCAATAAGGCTTGCCAGGGCATATACAAAGAGAGATCATGTTGCCGTTTGTGGGTATCATGGTTGGCACGATTGGTATATTGGTTCTACTTCACGTAATCTTGGGGTGCCACAATCTACAAAAGAATTGACTCATCCCTTTAGTTATAATGATCTAGATTCTCTTGATAGACTTTTCAAAGAATTTCCTGGCCAGATTGCTGCCGTAATTATGGAACCCATTAATATTATTGAGCCAAAGGCTGGTTTTCTGGAAGGGGTAAAAGAAATATCCCACCGTTACGGGGCATTATTAATTTTTGATGAAACAATTACCGGTTTTCGGTATGCGAAAGGTGGTGCTCAGGAATATTTTGGAGTTATACCTGACCTTGCAACATTTGGGAAAGGGTTAGCTAATGGATTTCCTATATCAGCAGTTACAGGCCGTTTAGATATAATGAATCTGATGGAAGAAATATTTTTTTCATTCACTTTTGGCGGTGAAACCCTATCGCTTGCCGCAGCGTTTGCCACACTTACAAAATTGCAAAGAGAAGACGTAATTGAGAAACTTTGGATACAGGGACAAAAAGTAATGGATAGAACAAAGGCCATCATTAAACAACATGGGTTAGAAAGTGTCATATCAGTTGCAGGAAAAGCATGTTGGTCTTTCTTAATATTTAGTGATACGGATGCCTATTCCCAATGGGAGCTGAAAACCCTTTTTTTACAGGAGGTTTTTAAAAGGGGTCTATTGATTCTTGGAAGCCACAATATGAGTTTTGCACATTCTGATTCTGACATTTCTAGCCTTTTGGAAAAATATGATGAAGTTTTCGATATTATTAAAGAGTCATTGGTTAAGAAAAATTTAAATGAATTGTTACAATGTGAACCGCTAATTCCTTTATTTAAGATAAGATGAATGTTATTATTCGTGTAGATGCATCAAACAGTATAGGTACAGGCCACATAATGCGCTGTCTTACCCTTGCTGATGAATTAACTCAAAACAGAGGAAAAGTAGAATTTATTTGTCGGGAAGAGCCCGGCAATATGATTAACCATATTGAAAAACGAGGCTACGAGGTCAAGCCCCTACCTGCTGGTATTGACTTAGAGACCGACAGGGAACTTTCGCAAGACTTTTTAGGGAAACATACCGAAACAATTGATTGGTTAGTTGTAGACCATTATGAATTGGATGCACGCTGGGAGTCTTATATGCACTCATCAGTACGAAAAATAATGGTTATAGATGACATGGCAAATAGGCCTCACGATTGTGATCTTTTGCTTGATCAGAATTACAATGAAACCCCTAATCGCTATCAAAGATTAGTGCCTATTACATGTACACAGTTGTTAGGGCCTGAATACGCTTTATTACGACCGCAGTTTAGTAAAGCACGCGAAAAATTAAGAAACCGTACTGGTGAGGTAAAACGTATATTGGTCTTTATGGGAGGCGCAGATCCAACTAATCAAACCTGCAAAGTTTTGCGTGCTATAAAAAAGTTCAACAGTCCTGATATAGCTGTGGATACAGTTATCGGCGTGTCCAACAAGCATCGTGAAGAAATCGAAAATCTTGCTTCGAATATGTCAAAAACCATATGTCACTATAATGTAGAAAACATGTCTGAATTGATGGCTGTTGCTGATTTAAGTATTGGCGCTAGTGGTACTACTTCATGGGAGAGATGTTGTGTTGGGTTACCGAGTTTAGTCATAACTATAGCCAATAATCAAATCAAGATAGCTGAGAATCTTGGTAAAAACGGAATCATAACAAATCTTGGGTGGTTTGAAGATGTGAATCAAAGCGATATAAAGTCTGCATTGGAGTACCTTTTAGACAAGCCTGATATAATCCGACAGATGAGCATTGATGGTATGCGGATTGTGGACACACTTGGGACAGAAAGAGTTGCAAGAGAGTTAACATATGTTAAATAAAAGTATAAAAGCAGACCTGCAGCCCATGGGTCTAGACCCCTGTGATATAAATGAGCTGTATAAATGGAGAGAATATCGGTATGAGAGTACTACTTTTGGGTCCCGATGATTCCCCCATCACTCAAATTATCCGCGAAAGCGGTTGTGACGTGATGGATCGTGAAGAAAAGTTTGACAAATCTTTTTTAGTAAATGAAAAAATCGATTTCGTGGCCAGTTACAGGTATCGGCATATTATTACTAAGGATATTATTGATTACATGGATGAAAGGATCATCAACCTCCATATTTCGCGTCTTCCATGGAACCGGGGAAGCGATCCGAATTTATGGAGCTTCCTGGAGAATACTCCTAAAGGTGTTACCATTCATCATATAGATGAAGGTGTGGATACCGGCGACATTATCGCACAGAAACATGTTTCTTTTGATCCTGAGGTTGATACTCTTGCCACAAGTTATCAAAAGCTCAACCGGGAAATCGTAGAACTTTTCAGCCAGCAATGGCCGGTAATCATGCGTGGAGAATCACAAAGATGCAAACAGGTCGAAAATGGGTCCTTTCACCGGTTGAAGGATAAAACGGCATTTGAGTATTTGTTTATTGAAAAAGGGTGGGATACGCCAGTCAGGGAACTTCTCGGAAAAACCGTGTCTGATCGCAACATATTTTAGTAACATTATGAATTTTAAGATAAACAACCACCTAATTGGTTCGGGTCAACCAGCATACATCATTGCAGAGATGTCGGCCAACCACAACCAGAGTTTTGACCAGGCAGTAAAAATCATTGAGGCTGCGAAAGAAGCAGGTGCGGATGCGATCAAGCTGCAGACCTATACTCCGGATACCCTTACTATTGATTGCGATAATGAATATTTCCGTATCAAGGGAACCTTGTGGGAAGGCAAAACACTTTATGAGCTTTATAAAGAAGCGTACACTCCCTGGGAATGGCAGCCAAAGCTTCAAAAAATTGCACAAAAACTTAACATAGATTTTTTTTCAACGCCTTTTGATAATACGGCTATTGAATTCCTTGAAAAAATGAATATTCCCGCTTACAAAGTCGCGTCCTTTGAAAATGTGGATATGCTTTTATTACGCCGGATAGCGCAAACAGGTAAACCTGTTATAATGTCTACAGGTATGGCCACTCTTGAAGAAATAAACGAAGCGGTGAATGCGGTACATGAAGCCGGATGCAGTCAACTTGCGCTTCTAAAGTGCACAAGTGCCTACCCGGCGCCTCCTGAAGAAATGAATCTGAGAACTATTTCAAATTTAATAGAAACGTTTACTATTCCTGTCGGCTTATCCGACCATTCTCTTGAGCTTGCTATTCCGGTTGCGGCCGTAGCACTAGGTGCTTCGATAATAGAAAAACATTTTACGCTTTCCCGAAACGAATCCGGACCCGACAGTTCATTTTCTCTCGAACCTCGTGAATTTAAAAATATGGTGGATGCAGTTCGAACAACTGAAAAATCATTAGGGTCTATCCGATACAATGCCGGTAAACACGAAGAAAGCAGTCGGATATTTCGACGGTCTATCTTTGTTGTAGGAGACGTTAAGGCAGACGAGCAATTTACACCAGAAAACTTACGCGTAATTAGGCCATCCGATGGTTTACCCCCTAAGTATTATGATGTTATCTTAGGTAAAACGGCATCACGAGATATAAAAAGAGGGAGTCCTATGAGTTGGGAGTTGATGCAATGAAACATGCAATTTTTAAAAGTATACCGCACAAGTTAGTTATAAAGCATCGTGGCATTTTGAGAGTTAAAGTTTTTTAGAAGAGCCAGAAGATAAAAATGCATACAGTTTTTTTGAAAGGTAAAATATATTTCTCAGTACTTTACCTAAAACAAACAATCTTGAGGACTATGCTAGATTGTTAAATGACCAGGAATCTACACTCTTTATGGAGAGTGGGAGATTTCCAGCAAGTTTAGAGGGACTTAAGAATTATATAGATAAATATAATAACAGTAGCGAAGGAATACTGTTAGGGATATTCTTAAAAAAATCCAAAAAGCACATTGGCAATATAACCCTTCATCAAATTGATTGGAGAAGCAGAAACGCTGAAATCGATATTTTTATAGGTGATAAACAATCATGAGGAAAGGGCTGTGCAACACAAGCCATGCCGACCATGCTTTTGCAAAATTGAATCTGAGGAAACTTTACACTGGAATGGTTAAAGGTAACGAAGCGTCAAAGAGGACATTTGAAAAGGTTGGTTTCAAGGTAGAAGGGGTATTAAGAGAGCATTCCTATTTTGATGGGAAGTCTCACGATTGTTACAGAATGGGGCTCCTTATGAGTGAATATATAAAATGAAAATTATGGCTTTAAAGCTCAAAATTCACATTCCGTGTAGAATAATCTTTTCTATCGAATGTGAGGAGCAATGCTGAATCTTTCTTAGAATCCCAAAAAGTTACCACCCACCCCTAAGCCAAAAGATTCATAGGTCGAGCAATTTATGTCAATAAGTATAAAAAACATAGTAAAACAATCTGGAAAGTTTAACTTGGTTAGCATAATTTCCTTACTGTTGCAGATTCCAAATCAATTGATTATCGGTATGTTTCTCATACCCGCAGAGTATGGGATCATTAGCTTTGTTGCCTTATGGAGCCTTTATGCCGGGTTGATAGATCCGGGAATGTTATATGCAGGACAGCGTGAGATACCTTACTTAATGGTTTCAAAAAGGTCGGTGTTTTTAAAAAACATGTTCTCTTCGATGGAATATATATCGATATGATAGTGGTGGAAAAACTCAGATTTTAATCTGTAAATCTTAATAATAGGATTCTTATGAATGACAATTTTGATGATCTGCAAAGATGTACAAAATGCACGTTACCTATAACATGGGAAACGCTTAACTTTGATCAAAATGGGGTGTGTAATATATGTAGGAATTGGGAGGCCAAGACTGAAAGTGTAGATTGGGAAGAAAGAGAAAGAATACTGTTAAAAATTTTTGAGGGTGTTAAGGAAAGAAACAAGGACAGAGAATATGATTGCATAGTTCCCTTCAGCGGTGGAAAGGACAGCACTTATACGCTATATGCAGTTGTAAGAAAATACGGATTAAAACCATTAGTAGTTTCATTCGATCATGGTTTTTATAGACCAAAGACTATCGAAAACAGAACCAGAACTTTTAAGAAACTGGGTGTCGATGTAATAACCTTTACACCCAATTGGAAGATTGTTAAGAAGTTGATGCTTGAATCCTTGATAAGAAAGGGAGATTTCTGCTGGCACTGTCATGCGGGTGTCTTCTCCTATCCCATGCAGTTTGCTGTCAAATTCAATATTCCCTTACTGATATGGGGTGAAGGTGGTGGTGAATATGAAACTTATTTTAGATATGCTGAGCTGGAAGAAACTGATGAATGGAAATATAACAGAAGAATTATAATGGGAATGCGGGCAGAGGATCTGGCAGGGTTTATTAACGTTGAATTGAGGGACCTTTCCCCTTTTATTTATCCTTCAAAAGAGGAACTTGACAAAGTAGGAGTAAAGAGTCTGCCTCTGGGAAACTATATTCAGTGGAACCAGGAAAAATTTGCAGAGACAATACAAAAGGAACTTGGATGGAACTATGATGAAGTAGAAAGTTTGTATCCGGATGAGCTGGGTTTTGACAAAGTTGAATGTATGATGACAGGAATCAGGGACTATATTAAATATTTAAAGAGAGGGTTCTCTCGGATTACCCACCGTACTACAATAGATATCAAACAGGGAAGAATATCCAGGGATGAAGGCTTGGCTTTAATAAGAAAATATGAGCACAGAAAACCTGCGAGTTTGCCGATATTTCTGAAAATACTTGATTTGTCGGAAGAAGAATTTAATAGAATTTGCTTAAATCAACTGATTCCGCCGGCTATTGCGGTTGATCCTGATACCATACCGGTCGGAAAGAAGCTTTGGGATCAGGATTTGTGGCTTATAGAATAAAAGAATTAGAGTAATTGCCTATGAGAGTTGGATTAATTAATGGATGTTTAGGGAACATGGGTTCCGTGATTAGCGCTTTTGAATTTTACAAATATAATATAGGTATTGTAACAGCGCCTGAAAGCTTGAAGGATTATGATGTCTTGGTCCTGGCCGGTGTTGGTAATTTCAAAACTGCATCTGAGAAACTTAAAAAATATAATCTCTGGAATTCCCTGAACGAGGAGGTT
>Ga0233429_1001556_pt1 | contig 26800 bp, 18 predicted proteins | sample SI_118_April2016_3_FD_179879 | JGI IMG/M metagenome (GOLD analysis project Ga0233429, IMG submission 179879) | Seawater microbial communities from Saanich Inlet, British Columbia, Canada - SI_118_April2016_135_MG | ecosystem: Environmental > Aquatic > Marine > Inlet | place: Canada: British...
TTGGAATTGCGTGTTGAAGTTCCTGGGTTCGTTCTTCGACACGCAATTCCAATTCGTCATGCGCTTTTTTCAAATCGCTTTCGGCCTCGGCACGTTTGACCTGATTAACCGCTATAGTTTCGACAAAGCTATTAATTGATCCGGACACTTGCCCAATTTCATCATTTTCATGACCGACAGGAATAGGCATCACCCGCCCCGATAAATTTTCCGGATCCGTGTCGCTGACAAAATCTGCCAATTGGAGCAGCGCTCGAGTGACAAAAATATAAAATATGATAACCAGAATTCCACCGAGGATCAGATTTCTGACGATGCCGGAAGCAAGGACAAAGGTCGCCCGCTCATAAAAGGCTTCGAGCGCTTTATCAAAATCGATTTGAACCTGTAAAACACCGATTGCTTTTTGTTTGTTGCCCGGTGATATCAGTATTTGTCGGTCGATTGGTGAGCGATTGGAAAATTTATCCGTCAGCCAGGAGGTGCTGCTTTTTTCAGACGTCCGCATTTGCTCAGCTAGAACATCGCCGCGTTCATCTTCAATGCGGGCCGAGATTATAAATTCATGAACAAATAGGCCTTTAACAATCTCAGTTGCTTGAACCTCATCAAGTCGCAAAGCAGCATTGATCGCATTGATCTTTGCAGCATCGAGAATTTGAAAAATTCGATCGTTGGTATGCTCGATCTCCTCATTTAAATCGGACGCAACTTGAGCGAGGCCAAATATGATGCCGAGCAAGAAAGTGGCTGCGACACACAAAATGGCAAGTCTATAGGAAATCCGATCTTTTGCGTGGGATACGCTCATTTAATTTGGTTTCATTCCTGGCGGTGGTATATTTCTCTTATTTTCTACCGGCAATTTATATATGGGAGTGCCGTCGGCTATTTTCTATCTAATTTTCGAACCACAAAAACCACCGACATAGCCCTAGTAGAAGATGGGGTTCGCCTAAATCGAATGAAATAACTGCGAGATGTTATCATTCAACCTACAACTTGGCTATTAATACATTGAAATTTCTAGGGAAATCCCTAGGTATGAGATATTCGCCTAACAAATTTTTTGATTATTTTAAGATTTCTACCCTATTCTATTTTTTTATGGTTCTATTTTCAGCCCCAGCGGGCGTTACACCATAATCGCCGAACGGTAACGACTTTTTGGCCATGAAGCAGAGCCGCCTGGGAATGGGGTGTCGATCTACCGGAAAAATATGGTATGAAACGAGTGACGGTAGAGGAGTGACTTTTTCATTTTCTCTGCTAGGTGTCAGGAGTAACTGAAAATGGATGATTCTACGGCAAAATCTAACGCAACGGTTTGTATCGTCGATGATGATACGGCGGTGCGGGAATCATTGGAATGGTTGATAGAATCGATCGATTTGCCGGTAAAAACTTTCTCAAATGGTATGGAGTTTCTCGATAGTGATTCACCGTTTGAGCCCGGTTGTGTGATCTTGGATATAAGGATGCCAGGGCTAAGCGGTATCGATGTTTTTGAGGAGTTGAAGTCGCGATCCTCTTCCCTCCCGGTGATTTTTTTAACCGGCCATGGCGATGTTCATTTGGCGGTCCGGGCGATGAAAGCCGGGGCTTTTGATTTTGTCGAAAAACCTTTTAATGACCAGCTTTTATTAGATGTCGTCCAAAAAGCGATTAAGGATGATGCGGATACCGCTTCGCTTCGCGGCGAGCTTGGTGTGATCAATGAGCGGCTCAACAATTTGACGTCGCGCGAAAAGCAAGTGCTGGATGGTGTTGTCTCCGGTGGGTCAAATAAGTTAATCGCCGGAGATCTCAAACTCAGTGAGAAAACCATCGAGTTTCATCGCTCGAAAATGATGGAAAAAATGGCGGCGGAATCGCTGGCTCATCTGATTCAAATGGTGACCATATTGGATAAATCTGAAACCTCTATCTGATTGAATTTGAAAATAATCTCCTTCATCCCTACCTGTTGAATAACTGTTTAACATGAGGTCGCGCGTAATGAGCATTTCCGTTGGCGAAATTTTAGACAAAAAGGGCAGCGAAGTCATCGCGATAAGCTCGGAATCTACAATTCCAGAGGCTGCTCGATTAATGTCGCATCGGAAAATCGGCTTGTTGATCGTCCTCAATGATAAAAACAAATTTGTTGGGGTGTTATCCGAGCGCGATATCGTTCGCGCCGTTGCCATTGACCCTGACAGCGTCGGAGAAATGCATGTCGGGCGCTTGATCACCCGCAACGTGATTGCTTGCGATCCTCAGGCCGTGGCCAAAGACATAATCGACGTGATGAATGAAAAGGGATTTCGCCACATGCCGGTGGTTAAAGACGGCAATGTCAAAGGCGTTGTCAGCCGCACCGATCTAATGATGCATTCATAATCTTAACAGTGGTGTGGCTGCCGCGCTTTACCAGGTGCCGATACTGACCGCTCTCTTGGTTTCGGTATCGAGCGAGCGGCGGGCTCTGACTTCCATCGCTTTATCATTGAGTGTCTTGCGGAATTTCCGCCTGCGGAGAGATTCAAACATATGTTCCCGCAGTTCTGCCCGCACCTCTTCATAGGCGGGATCTTCGCCGAGATCGACCAACTCGTTCGGATCGTTTTTGAGATCGAAGAGCTCGGGACGGAAGGCTTCGTGATGGATGTATTTCCAATCATCGGTCCTGACCATGGTTCCCCGGGCTTCACTCGGCGTGATGTCATATTCCCAATTGGCGAAGCGCGCAGCATATTCAGACTCGCTAATCACATATTTGCGCCAATCCACCGGTGTCTCGCCGTTCAACAGCGGACGTAGCGATTTACCTTCAATGATGTGATCCGGTATCTCGCCGCCAGCCGCTTCAATAAAGGTCGGCACCAAATCAATCGCCTCAACAAAGCGATCATCAACGGCGCCCCGCGTCGCGTCAGAGGCTTCGTCCGGATCATAAACGATCATTGGGATGCGGACGCTTTCCTCATGGAACAGCTCTTTCTCCGCCATGTAGTGATCGCCGAGATAGTCGCCGTGATCCGACGTGAAGACAATCATGGTGTCATCCATGCGGCCGGACTCTTCGAGAAATTTAAACAGGCGTCCCATATGATCATCAATTTGTTTGATCAGACCCATATAGGCTGGAATGACGTTGTTACGGGTTTCATCGCGGGCGAAGGTTTCGCTATCAGGACGGCTCATGAAGAACTTATAAACCGGATGGCCGTTTTCCTTCTCGCTCGGATGACGGTTGACGGGGATCATGTCGTTATGGTTATACATATCGTGATAGGGCGCCGGTGCGACATAGGGCCAATGCGGCTTGATGTAGCTAAGATGCAGACACCACGGCTTATCGCCGGTCTCAGTAATGAACTCCATCGCCCGGTTGGTCATGTAAGCGGTTTCAGAATGCTCTTCTTTAATCCGCGCCGGCAGATGGTTGTTGCGGATATGCCAGCCGGACAGAATCTCGCCGTCCGGGCCTTCATGGGAATTGGCATAATCATGCCACGGATTTACGCCTTCATAGCCTTGCTCGTTGAGGTAATTATTATAGGCCAAATTCTCAGGCGCAAATTCGGCATTTCCCCACAGGCCATCATCGCGCTCAAAGGGCTCGAACCCACATTGGCTGGCCAGCACACCAAACGGTTCATGCGGGTCGAGGCCGAGCCTCTCCATGCCAGCGGTATCGGCGTTCATATGAGTTTTGCCGACTAGGGCGACCCTATAATCAAGCGGGCGCAAATGATCGCCTAGCGTCATTTCACCGAGATTAAGCGGCACGCCATTCCAGGTGGCGCCATGGGTGAAATTATAGCGTCCAGTGTAAAAGCTCATGCGCGAGCCACCGCAAATCGGCGCTTGGGTATAGGCTCTGGAGAACAACACACCGCGGGCAGCAAGGGCATCAATATTAGGCGTTTCCAGGCGCGGATGTCCGGTGCAAGACAGATAGTCCGCCCGTAATTGATCGCACATGATGAAGAGAATATTTTTAACTTTAGCCATTGTCGTTATCGAACCTTAGAAGCTGTGAAAGTTTGAAACCGGAACATATCGCACCACCCCCAAAAAAGGGAGCGGTTTTTAATGGTTTTGAAATTGCTGAGTTCGACTTAAGCGTTACCGCGTCGCTCCCGGTGGAGACCGAGCTTAGTCTGAACGGTTTTATCCGAGAAGCTGAAAAGTACGGCTTCATCATCGGCTTCGATGCGATGCGGATACCAGCACGGCACGACAATGATATCCTGCTTTTGCCACTCGAAAGTTTGCTCTTCGTCACCGACATTTACGATTATCCGGCCCGTGCCTTCAATAACTGAATAGACAGTGTTTTCGGTGGTTTGCCAGGTCTCGGTCTTGAATCCTTTGGGCAGTAATTGCAGGAAGGTTGAGATCGTCGCCATTGCCGGGCCGCCGGTGGTTGGATCAATATATTCCAGTTTCAAACCGTGATAAGGATCCCATTCGGAGGACTTGCGAAGGTTTTCCAAGGTTTCGCGAGATTTTGCATAAGGGTAACTGAAAATTGGCGAATTCAGATTGTCTGGCATTTCCCCAACCGGGCGCATATTGCTGCCGTATCGATTGAGACTGTCACCAGGCGGTGGCCCTTCGGGGAATTGTTCATCCGCATAGCGCTCAAGGAAGACAGCGCCAATATGGCGCACCAGCGGCAAATCGAGACCATCCATCCAGACCACCGGATCCTTTCCTTCATTGCCGTGGTCGTGCCAGGTCATCGAAGGTGTGATGATGAAATCACCCGGCTCCATGAAGGTTTTCTCGCCATTTACCGAAGTATAACCGCCGGAGCCTTCAATGATAAACCGCAAGGCTGCCGGAGAATGACGGTGGGCGGGGGCAACTTCGCCTGGCATTATAAGTTGCAAGCCGGCAAACATCGATTCGGTGATTGAGCTATTTCCTTCCAAGGCCGGATTTTCCAGCATCAGAACGCGTCTTTCTGCTTCGGCAGCGCTGATTAAATTCGCCGAGTGCAAAAGGTCCTCGCGGATTTCAGAGTAATTCCAGCGATGGGGCACCGATGTAATGACCGGCTCAGCCGTTACCAAATATTCCAAATGCTCCCATAGCGGCGAACAGCTATGGCCGCGTATTCTTTTATAGTATTCCTGACGTTCGGTAGAAATTTCCGCTTCATTTGAAACTGGCGTGTCCATCTTCCTGGCCTTCCGTATTTTGTTTGCCCTATTGTTCGCCACATTGTTCGACTGGCTAACTAAATTTTATATCAGATTGGCGGGATATATAAAGAACCGTCTTCGATATCACTCAATTTGTTCAGTATACGGACGATAACAAGGTGGTTGCAAACTGCGTCCTTAGAACGGCACACTCGTTTTTATGAATTCAAATAATCCCAACTCACAATCTGACGCGCAAGCGACTTGGAAGAGGCTGTTTACCGGCGATTTGATGATCTACTCGATCATTCTCAATCTCGGCATTCTGCTATTTGCCGTCGATACTTTTGTCATTACCACGATCATGCCGACGGTGATTGTCGATATTGGCGGTACCCAGCTTTATGCCTGGCCGGTGATGATTTTTATGGTCGGCGCGATCGTCGGTGCCGCGGCCACGGGACCGGTGCGGGCCAATTTTGGTCGGCGAAATGGCTATGTCTTTGCCGGTGTTTTATTTCTTATCGGCAATCTCGGCGCGGCTTATGCGCCCAACATTGAGATGCTGATCGCTTGGCGGTTGCTGCAGGGCCTTGGCGGCGGGCTCATCATTTCGCAATCTTATGGCTTAATTGGTGATTTTTATCCCCCCGAGCTGCGCACGCGAATTCTCTCCATCGTCTCAACAACCTGGGGCGTCGCGACGGTATTTGGCCCGGCCTTTGGCGGGATCTTTGCTGAGTTTGGCTCCTGGCGCGGGGCTTTTTGGGCGATTGTACCGCTCGCCATCATTTTTTGTGGGCTGGTGTGGCGCCATGTTGCGCACAGCCCAGTGGATAAAAGCGGTGGTATGGTGGTTAATTTCCCGATCACCCGGTTGCTGTTATTTGCGCTCGGCATCTTGTGTGTTGGGCTGACATCACAAACCGATAACAATGTCTACCGCGTTAGCTTGATCGTTGCTGCCATCGCCATGGTGGCCTATGCGATGATCCGCGATGCGAAATCCAGCAACCGCATGTTCCCGAAAAATACACTCATACTTAATACGACGGTGGGGTCATCCTATTGGTTTTTGCTGATGTTTACCTTCACCTTCATCGTCGCCATTCTCTACGCGACGTTGTATTTGCAGATATTGCATCATCAAACACCGATTGCCGCAGCTTATATCAGCGCGGTGTTATCATTCACCTGGACTATCGGTGCCCTGCTGACGGCATCCTGGAAGGGGCCGGCGGTTAAGCTTGCTGTGCTGGGCGGCGGTGTATTGATTGTGCTCGGGGCCATCGGCCTCACCCTGTTTGCCGTTAAAGGGCCGCTGGTCTTAATCATTCTTTCGCTGAGTTCTATGGGGTTTGGCATTGGCACATCAAACAATCATGTCATCGCGCTGACCATTGAATGTGCCGAGAAGGGCGAAGAGGGGCTGGTTGCATCTTCGGTTCAAACCATGCGGACCATGGGGCTGGCTTTCGGCTCCGCCATGGCAGGATTGCTGGCTAATATTGCGGGTCTGTCTGAAGGTACTGGTCCCGAAACTGTCGCCCGCGCCGTCGATCTTCTTAATCGCTGGGACATCGGTTTGGCTGCGCTGACATTGTTGTCACTGCTGGTATTCTACTACAACTACAATCGTGACAAACGCTTGGGCTAGTGCCCGCTTATTTTGGCGTGCAGTGGCTTGGTTGTCTCAAACTTTTCCTGCTGCTCGGGCGAAGCTTTTTCCTGGTGATTACTTTTCCATTCGTCATACGGCATGCCATAGACGACTTCGCGCGCCTCATCATAATCCATTTCAACCCCACGCTCCTCCGCCGCCGCTAAATACCATTTCGACAAGCAGTTCCGGCAAAATCCGGCAAGGTTCATAATGTCGATGTTTTGCGCATCCTTGCGGCGTTGAAGATGTTCGACAAGCCCCCGAAAAGCAGCGGCTTCAAGTTCTATTCTAGTTTGATCATCCATCTCGCACGTTCCTTTTTTATTAAATGTTGAAAATATTCTGGGCGGCCTGACCCAGTATTTTAGCCGTCTGATCCGCGGGCAAATCTTCAACCAATTGCTTCAGCACGGGAATATCCGCGGCGTGGGGATAATCGGTGCCGAACATAATCCGGTCTGGTCCCGCCAGATTGATTAAAGACTGTAGCCCATCGGCCTGGTAAATGATTGAATCATAGTAGATCCGTTCAAGGTAGGTGCTCGGAAGATCGGTAATCTTTTTATCAAAGCCGCCTTGCTCAAAAAACAGATCCATACGTTTAGAGACATAAGGTAGATAGCCGCCGGCATGTGACGCGATGACTTTAAGCTTGGGAAACCGGTCAAAAAATCCATCCAAAATCATGCGCGAGAGGGCCAGAGATGTATCGAACATAAAGCCGACCGGGCCGAGCAATCTGTATGTTCCTAAATCCATTTTCTCCGCGCCCAATGGAACGGTTGGATGAATCAAAACCGGCAAGTCTCGCTTTTCAATGTCTGCCCATATTGGATCAAACAGCGGATCGTTTAAAAATTTCTCACGAATATTTGCCAAGGTCATAACACCAACAGCGCCAAGCTTCACCGCGCGCCCCAACTCTATTGCCGCTAGCTCGGGATATTCCCAAGGTAGTGTTGCGAAAAAACGGATGCGGTCGGGATAGGCCGTTTGGGCAGCGGCCATATCATCATTGATGATTTGAGCACTTTCATTGCTAATTTCGGCGGTCCCCCAAAAGGCGTTGGGGGAGGTTAGGGAGACAACAGAGATATCAATCCCTTGTGCATCCATATCACGGAGGCGTTCTTCATAATCAAACATCGCCGAATGAAAGCCCATCGACGGCGTGCCGTATTCGATCAAAAATTCGCCGCCATTTGGCAAGGTGCCGATATCAAGATCAGGTTTTCCCTTTTCTCGCACAAGTTTAAGCCAATTATCTGAAAGCGAGTGGGTATGAATGTCGATGACGGTCAAAATAAGCGCTCCTTGATATTCAGTGTCTTCGTTTGCCAAGTTTGATCGAAGAAAATTTATCGATGAAACAACAGCGTGACCAGCGAAATAAAATAATCCTCAGATTTACAAATCGAAAATCGTGACGGGTGTGAGGTTGGGGCCGGATCGCAATAACTTATCCCCAAATTAGGCACAATTGCCTCACAGCTTATCCACATTCTATCAACAGTTCTGTCAACAATCACAGATCAATGGGCAATTGTGAGGAAGCCGTTGAATATGCTAGATTATTTCCGCGCATTCATAAAATATCGATTGGCGCATGATAGAGCAGGGGCACTAAACCGACTTGGGAGCACATCATGGCGAAAAATACGCCCAATGATTTAAACGGCCAATCCAATGGCACTTCGGATAAGAGCGATCAATTGGAAGTGGTCCATGATGCTGATGCCGCGCCGGATACCAAACACACCGGTGTACAGGAGAGCTACGAGTGGCTCGAGCCCAAAGAGCCCAATCTAATCGATGGCATCGTTGCCCCGGAATTTAAGCCGCCTTTTTATGCGCGCTATCGCGTTCTTACGATCTTGGCGATCTTGGCGACCATCGGTTGGCTGGCCGCATCGGCGAGTTTTGTCTTTGAGAATCTTGGCCTGGCAGATATTGCCCAGCTTTTGCCGCATGAACTTGGTGGCATGGCCGCTGGCATCGCGACACCGATTGCGCTGATTTGGATCGTCGTAGCTTTTTTCGAGAAAACAAAAATTTATCAGGCAGAAAGCCGGGCATTGCGCTGGCATTTGCAGCAACTGACTTATCCGGCGGATAGTGCTGAGACGCGCGTTGCTGAGATCACCGAGGCGCTTCGGGCGCAAACTCAGGCGCTCAGGCAAGCGTCAGAAGAGGCGAGCTTGCGGGCAAGTGATGCAACAGATTTGATCAAACGGCAAACCATGGCGCTTTCGGTCGCCTCTGAAGAAGCCAACACTAAAGCCGATAGCGCAGGCGATAAGCTGCGCCAACAGGCCGAAGATTTGGTCAATGCGTCTGACCGGGCAATTGCGCGGGCGAGAGAGGCGGGCAATGTTCTGCATCATCAAAGCCATGATCTGATTAACGTGTCACAACAGGCGTCCTCCCGGACCGAGGATATCACCAGCACTTTGCAAAAGAGTGGTGAAGACCTCATGCGGATTGCCGAGGAATCCACCAAAAGAGCGCATGAAACGGCGGAGCTTTATCGGGATCGCTCGGAGAGTCTCGCGGCAATTTCAGTGGAAGCAGCGGCGCGCGCCGAGAAAATGGGCAGCGATCTGTCGAGCAATGCCGAAGCGTTATCAGGGGCGACAGAATTGGCGGCCCAACGGGTTGAGGCAACGACGGAAAATCTCCGTGAATTTACGCAAGACTTGTCGCGTCGCTCCGATCAAATGGAAGCTCAGTCCGATATTGTTGCCGCCCAACTGGCCAATCAGGCTGAAAATTTAAATGAATCTGTCGATAAAGCGACAGCCAACACATCTACCATTGTGGCGGCAATTAATACGGAATTCCGCAATCTTGGAGCCGCGACAGATACCGTGCTGTCACAAGTGAAGCGCGCTGGTGAAGATATCAAGAATGATACCCGGGACTTGCTTGCTGCTGGGGGGGCGGCCGCAGAGCGGGTTGATCAGACAGCGAATACCTATCGCCAGCAAATCAACGAGCTTGAAGAAACAACCGATCGGGCCTCAGCCCGGGCGCGCGTCGTTGGCGCTCAGATCGAAGATGTTAAAAACGTCTTGGATACGACCGTTGAAAAATCTTTTGAGCAAATTGAAGAAGTCTCCAATACACTTTCGGCGAAGTCTGAAGAGTTGGCGGCAAGTTCTGGCCAAGCGGTTGAAGATATCGGTGAGGCCGGTGACGCGCTGCAACAAAAATCAGATCACATGGTGAAATTAAGTGATCTGGTCGTGCTCCGCATGGGCAACACTTCTGAGGCCATTCGCAAACGCGCCGATGAATTGTCTGAAACCTCTAAAGAGGTTAGTGGTCAAATTGACGCGACAGCGGATCGTCTCCATCAGGCGCGCCTTGATCTTAAGGACGCATCCGATAGCTCGGTCGGCAATGTCGATCGGGTGGCTGCTGCCTTGCGTCGCGATCTTTTAGAATTGACCCAAGTGGCCGAGAATGTCGGCGAGATAAATGGCGAGTATGGCGAACGGTTGACCAGACTGACATCTGAATCTGCGGATGCGACGACCCAGTTGCAGCGGCTCAGCGAGCAAATCGAAGATCAGATTAAAGAGCTGACCTTGACGTCGGATGGTGCCGGTAAAAGCATCGTCGATATGGGCGATAAGCTGGCCGATCACACACGCTTGTTAAATGACGCTTCGGCAATTGCCGTTGAAAAAGTGGCCCAGGTCGGTGAAGCGCTGAAAGAAAAAACAACCAATGTCAACGAGTCCTCTGCCAAAGCCAGCGAGCGCCTGCGCTCAATCGGTATCGTGCTGGATCGCCGTACGGCGGAGCTTTCCAGCGCGGCAAATGACGCGACGGAAAAGGTAAACAATGTCTCGGAAATCCTGCGGCAAAAAACCAATGACCTTTCGGGATCCTCAGAAAAAGCGGTATCTGATATTAGCGTTGCCGGTGAGACGATGGCCTATCGCTCCGATGAAGTCGCCAATTCTGCCGACCGAGCTGCCCGCCTGTTAGGCCTCGTAACCGATGCATTGCGTCAGCAATCTCGAGATCTGAGCCGGACGACAGACAGTGCTGCCGATCAAATCGAAAATGTCGGTGAGAAGCTACATCAGCGGTCTCGTGAACTTACCGATATTACCGATGATGCGGTTATGCGGATGGACGAGACGTGGGAGACGCTCGAAGACCGCGCCGATAAAATGCGCGTACTCTCAAGCGATCTAATCGGCCAGGTCAGTGAAGCCGCCTCGGCGCTGCATGACCGCTCACAAGAACTCGCCTCAGCCTCTGAAAGTGCAGTTTCTGATGTTGGCTCAGTGGGCGATACCTTGTTGGAGCAATCCCGGGAAGCTGCAACGGCTGCCGATGAAGCGGCAAATCGCCTGACCCGTATTGCCGAAGACCTCAGCACTAATTTTGTTGATATTAAAGACAGCTCTGTTGATACCGAAGAGCGCCTTAATCGCATGGGAGTGAATTTTCGCCAGCGGGCTGAGGAATTTGCTCAAGCGGCAACAGAATCAAACAGCCACGTTCAGGCCTTTGCCGATGCGCTGCAAGAGCGCAGTTCTGAACTTACCGGCGCTTCTGATGAAGCAACAGCAAAGGTGGAAGCTGTTGGCGGAGCCTTGCAGGAACGCTCACGCGAAGTGGCTTTGGCGGTTGACCGGGCAGCAAAACTTTTGTCCGCCGTGACATCTGGTCTGCAACGTCATTCAGACGAGCTTCATTCAGTATCAGATCGGGCCGTCGAGAAAACCAATGACATGAGCGACTTTTTGAAATCCGGTGCGCAGGAACTGTCCCGCGTCTCCGAGCAAAGTTCAGAGCGCCTGGAAGACACCAGTAATGCGGTGCGCCAGCGCCTCGATGATCTTACGCTCTCTTCAGACCGGGCCATTGCCAGGCTCGAAGGGGCGGCGGATATCGTCAATGTGCGGGCCGACCAGATGACGGAAACCGCCCGTATGGCGGCCGATGCTGCACAAACGGCGGATCGGGCTTTAAAGGAAACCGCCAATACCACAGGTAATGCAGCAGATCATAATCTCAACAAGTTAAAAACCATCAGCGAGGCGCTTAAAAAGCAAACCAATGATGTCAGTGTGGCATCAGATCGTTTGTCTCAAAAAATGGGCGGGGCCGGTGCGGATCTTCGCCAGCAGCTCGAAGATTTAACCCGGACGTTCAATGAGGCGTTGAGCGGCATTAATACTGTCGGCGAGAACGTGACCCAGCGGGCCGATGAGGCGGCAGAGGCTTCAGGTCGCGCCATCACCAATATGGATGCATGGGGAAAATCGATCAAGCGAGGTACCGACGATTTAACCACGGCGTCAAGCAAACTGGCTGATGATGCCAAGGAAGCTGCCAATAGTGTTAAGCGCCAAACCGATAGTCTGTCCAAAACATCACAGCAAGCCTCTGAGATTACCGACGCCCTCAAGGAACTGGCACAAAAATCGGGCCACGAGGATTTCCTCCGCCGGATGTCATTGGTTTCTGAAGGGCTTGAATCCATCGCCATTGATATCAACCGCATCATGGAGACCCGGATCACCGAAGACGATTGGAAGCGCTATAACCGAGGTGATAACAGCGTCTTCCTGCGCAAGATTCTCGGCATGCGGAATAAGGCAAAGCTGGCCAAGATCAACCAGCTTTACCGTTCTGATTCTGATTTCCGTGAATATGTCATACGCTATCTCGGTCAGTTCGATGAACTGATCGCCAGCGCGCGCCGCTCCGGCCAGGAAGGCGTGCTTGGCGCGAGTTTTATGACGTCTGATGCCGGCAAGGTCTATATGGTGTTGCAGTCTGCACTGGCCAGAGAAATTGGCGGTGAGGCCAAGGATGAGGAACCTGATCCAGCCTAAAGCTGGTTAAGCTCCAATACCCGTTCAATAATCACGTCCGGAACAATCTGATCTGCGCCGATCGATGGGCAGAGCCACAGTGTGTGTCCCTCACAAACAATCGGGCCAATCGGTAGGTCGCTGATGAGACGATCTTTGGTTAGCTCAGGATCGATGCCTAAGAGCGTCGGCACATCAACCGTTTCATGAGCGCCGCCGGAAAACAGATGGCTGATAATGATGACGTTCTGCGTCCCGCAATGCTCTTGCCAATCGGCAAGGTTGGGTTTCTGATCCAAGAACAGCGCGATAACGTGTTGGGCAAGATTAAGCTCGTCGATCTGATCAGCTATGGTCTGGGTGTCGATCTCGGATTGTGGATTGTGGCTCGAGCCATGGCCAAGGACAATCATCGTTGTATCCTGACCGGACAGTTCAGAAGCGTTTACAGTTTCTTGCACCAGCTCTTGCAGTCGTTGGGCGATCATTGGGTGATTGCCGATGGGCCCGCCAAATAAAATTTTTTGCCCGCCGCGCTCGGTAATCTTACCAGTTAGTCCCAATTCTTTTGGAATAACCGTTTTTGTCAGGCTGCCGGGGCTGGCGAAACAGGGCACAACATAAACGATCTCGCTTTCAATCGTCTTGAGTTGGTCCGCCATGAAGGGGGCGATTTTTAGAAAGCCTGTTTTGACTTCTTTGAAAATACCACGCTTGGTGATTGTATCGGCATGGCGTTGGATCAAGGTTGTGCTATCAGGCGAGTCTGACCGTCCATGGCCGACGATCAGCAGTGTTGATTGACCCAATTTTTCTATCTGTGCTGTCACTCTATTCTGCCGCTAGAGCTTTCTTTACAAGATTAAGTGGCTCTTCCGGTATATCCAAAGTCAAAGCGATCTCGTGGCCACGCGGCGTCATTTTTGCCCACGTGCGCTGGATGATGCCAATCATTTTCTCTTCGTCATATTTGGATGAAAAGTCGGCAAAGTAATTTTCCAAAAACACCAGGCAAATGACATCTTCCAAGGTCTGCATATCAATCCTGGATCGAAGATTGCGGCGCAGCAGAAGTTGGCGCATCTTTTCAGTTACCTCCTCATCGTAGCCGCAATTTCGCATGATCTCAGCGGCTTTATCCGCATGATAGCCATAGAGTGTCGTTCGCCAATGGTGATAGCCTTTCTTGCCTTCCGGGTAGTCGGTGCGGGGGATTTCCCAGCGCCGGATATGCTGTGCCCGGGCGGCGATCTGCATGAAATCCTCGGCTTCCGGTGAGACCTTTTCCAGCCAAGCTGTCATCCGCCGGCTATAAAGAACTTCCTTCGGATAGCTTTCACCTTCAAATGTCTCAGTATTCGGGTCGAGCGCATTGGCGGCGTCAATTTGGGCGATGGCGTCATCAAGCTGGGTCATATTTCTCAATCTATTCTCAAACAGTTAGCATTCTTGACAAGATACGGCATAATAGTGGTTCTGCAAATCCCAGAAAAAACAGAAAATGAATAATGAATTCAAGCGACAATATAGCAGCGGCCACGGAGCTCATCCAAGCCGGTAGATTTGAGGAGGCGGCGACCCTTTTGAACGGGATACTCGGCGTCGAAAAAGATGGTGCCGCTCAGCAGCTTTTGGGAATTGCTGCGTTTCAAACCAATCAAGCGGAGAGCGCTGTCACGCATTTTGAAAATGCCGCACGCGCGCTCACTGAAGACGGCTATCTGCAAAACAATCTTGGTCAGGCCTACAAATCCGTTGGGAATATCCAAAAAGCCAAAATGGCATTTGAGAAAGCTGCCGAACTACAAGCAGAATTTGCCGATCCGTTGAACTATCTGGGACTGCTCCATCGCCAAGCCGGTGACGGGGCGGCGGCAGAAAAGAGTTTTAACGCGGCCATCGCCAGGCGTCCCGGCTATGCGGAGGCGCATTTCAATTTAGGCGCGATGCTGCAAGATCAGCTGCGTTTGGACGAAGCACAGGAACAGTATCAATTGGCACTACATGCCAAGCCGGGCTACGTCCAGGCGATCAATAATCTCGGTACCGTGTTGGATGATCTGGGCGATCATGGCGCCGCCGAGAAAGTTTATCTGGGCGGGCTTGAGATCTCGCCCGATACACCAGAGCTCCATGCGAGCCTAGGATCGTGCCTGCGTTTGCAGGCGAAATATACCGAAGCCTGTAATTGCTTTGAACGCGCGATCGAAATTGCACCCGATTTTATTGAAGCAAAATGGAATTATGGCTTTTTGCAACTCGCCTTGGGTGAAAGCCTGGAAGGCTGGGCGAATTATCGCTTTCGCCATTCTGTTGATCGAGATGCATTCCCGCTGCCAGTGGAGCGTCTACCTGAAGATTTAAGCGGCCAGGAGATTGAACTTGCCGCAGAGCAGGGCCTGGGTGATGAAATATTTTTCCTGCGGTTTGCAGCCAAGCTCATTCAGCGCGGTGCATCGGTCAGGTTTCAACCAAACCCCAAGCTCGAGACTTTGATCGGGCGCGTTCAGGATGTCACGCTTGGCCCGGTTGGTGCAGCGGCATTTTCGATTGCGGATTTGCCTTATCTTTTAGCCAGCCAAGAAGCGGTTCCGAGCCTGACACTTTCACCGGACGAAAAGGTCGTGGCAGACATGCAGGCGCGTTTGGCAGCCGCAGGACCGCCACCTTATATCGGATTAACCTACCGGGCAGGGGGGGCTGGTCAGGATACGTTGGTGAAAAATGCCCCGCTTGAAGGAATTGGCAAAGCGCTTAAAGGTGTTTCGGCAACCTTTATCGATGTCCAACGGTTGCCACAGGCAAATGAGCAAGCCCAACTTACCGAGACAGTCGGGCAGGAAGTTGCTGATTTCTCAGCTATCAATGATGATCTCGAACAGGCCTTGGCCTTGATGAGCTTACTCGACGATTATGTCGGAGTGAGCAATACCAATATGCATCTTAGGGCAGCAACGGGAAAATCGGCCCGCGTTCTGGTTACCCATCCGGGCGAATATCGTTGGTTGGTAGAGGGCGCGAGATCACCCTGGTTCCCGGATTTTGAGCTTTATCGGCAAGACCTAAAAGGCAGTTGGGAGGGGGCTTTCGCTCAGCTCGCATCTGATATAAAAGCAAAGTATGAGTAGCGCAGAAGAACTTCATCATCAGGGCATCGCTGCCTTTCAAGCTGGTCAAATCGATGAGGCGATTAACTTGTTGGGCCAAGCAATCGCCCAAGAAGATGCCTTGCCAGAAATTTTTGCCAATCTAGGCGTGATCCACCGATCCATCGGTGAACTTGAGGCCGCCCGCCAACATTTAGAGACAGCGATCGAGCGCGCTTCAAATAATCCCGATTTCTATTACAATCTCGCTTTGGTTTATGGTGATCTGGAAAAATTGGATCTGGCGCAAAAGCATTATGAGTTAGCGCTTTCCATGCGGCCCGGCATGGCGCCGGCGCTGAATAATCTCGGCAATATAAAAAAAGAAAAGAAGGATTTCGATGGTGCTGTTATTTGTTATCATCAAGCCTTAGAGGCCGATGAAACCTATGTGCCGGCCCATAAGAACCTCGCTGACGCCCTGGAATCGGCTGGCTTTGATGAGGCTGCCCACGAGGCGTATGCTGCGGCCCTTCATCTTCGAGCCGATACCGGGACCAGAATTCGCGACGCTCTGGTGCTGCCGGTTATTCCTAACTCCAGAGATCACATTGCTGAAAGCCGGGGTCGGCTTGAAGAAAAACTGGATGCCTTAGCCGAGGATGACCTGAGCCTTGAAGACCCGCTTAGAGAGGTCGGCGCGACGAATTTTCTGCTCGCTTATCACGGCCTAGATGACAAAGCGATTCAGGAGAAAATTGCGCAAGTTTATCTTAAGGCCTGCCCCGCTTTGGCCTTTGAGGCACCCCATGCCAAAGACTGGATGGCAGGTCTGGAGGGGGGCGCGCCGCGCATTGGCTTTGTCTCCTCATTTTTTAATGAACACACCATCGCTAAGCTAAACCACGGCCTGATCAATGGTCTGCCGAAAGCCCGGTTCGATGTTAGTGTGTTTTCGTTCTCTGAAGTTCAGGATTCCTGGTCTGACAGATTTAAATCCGGCACACCTAATTATGTCCAATTGGAAAAGGAATTGGCGGCGGCGCAGAAGCAAATTGCTGATGCTGAGCTCGACATTCTTTATTACACCGATATTGGCATGGAGCCACAGACCTATTTCTTGAGCTTTGCCCGTCTGGCACCGGTGCAATGCGTCACTTGGGGGCATCCGGTTACAACGGGCATTCCCAATATGGATTATTTCGTTTCAGGCGCGTTAACGGAGCCGGAAAATTCAAGTGATGCCTATAGTGAGAAACTGCTGCGTCTGGATGGATTTTCGACCTGCGTTGCAAAACCGGAGGAGATCGCTGGCTTGCCGGATAAGGACTATTCTCCTGGTCAACGCATTGTCTGCCCGCAATCGCTTTTTAAGTATCACCCTGACTTCGACGCGATACTGGGCGGCATTTTACGTAGCCTGCCCGATGCTGAGATCCAGTTGATTGACGGCAGTCACCCGGCATGGTCGGCCCTGCTGCAAAAGCGCCTGATCAGGTCTCTCTCGGATGTCAGCGACCGCATTCAGATCTTGCCCCGGCTCAATCGGGAAGCCTTTGCGGAATTGTTGCGCGCGGCGGATGTTATTCTAGACACGCCTCATTTTTGCGGTGGCATGACAACCTACCAAGCCCTGGCCGCCGGCACGCCGGTGGTCACTTTGCCCGGCGACTATATGCGCGGTCGTTTGGGCCTGGGCCTCTACCGCCAAATGCAGATGACAGATTGCGTGGCCGAAGATGCCGCTGATTATGTCGAGATCACAAAGCGCCTATGCAGCGATGTTGCTTTTGCCAAGCGCGTGCGCGCGCAAATAACCGAAGGCCAAAGCAACATCTTCGACAACCGCGCTGCCATCGACCGCCACGCCAAGTTCTTTGAGAAAGTGATGTTTGAGGGCTAGGGTGATCTTAATTAGAAAAAAGTATTTCTTTAGTCGTCATTTGACATTCGCTTGAGCAAATTTTCATAAAAATATTCTTCTTCAATTCGGAAACCCGGTGGTATTCCGGTGCTAATAAATTTTAGATAGGCCAGCATGGCCACAATTTTGTCCGCGGTTGGGTTGAGACGAATGGCATCCCAAAGTTTGTACAAGGTGCCGCTTATCGAGCCGTCGAAACGGTGAGGCCCAAAAGTCCTCGGCCAAAAATTTAGGTAGCGAGAAATTTCGATCGCATGATTTCCATCCTCCTTGAGACGTAAGGATTCCAAAAACCAGTCTTCAGATTTAACCTGATCAAACAAAGTGCCGCTTTTGGCTGCTAATTCTTCAGGCAATTTAAGTGTGGTTGGACCTTTGGCAATGAGACGTAGATTGGTCGGGTGGAGCGTCGCTAAATATGGACTATGGGTGGCTGGATCGTCATAAGCCCAATATTGAAGTTCCCATTGAGCGTCGAGGGAACCGAAGCAGGCATTTTCATCGGTTCGGTGGTCATCTTCCTCACACCGATTTATAAATCTGTTATCAAGATAGATATAGCCAACGCGGCCGGCGATTTGCAGAAAGTTAAACCAATAGGTGATGACGTCATTGTGCATTTCGGTCATCGAATTTGTGTTGATGAATATATCAAATTCCAGATCTTCAAGAGCATCGCTGAATATTGTTGGTACAAAGACGAAGTCCCAATCATCTTTCAGCTTTGCGGTATCGGTAGCATCAGACAGGTATAATGTCTTTGCCTCGGGGAAGTTTGACTTGATGAAGAGATAAGCAAAGAACAATGAAAAGGGTAGGTCGACCAAATACAAAGTGGCTTTCGGGTTGAGTAATTTGGCCATCCGGGCTTGCGCGCCGTAACCGCTGCCCAGTTCAAGAATTCTGGTTGTGTTGTCTTCGCTGAGTTTTGTCTCTGATCGTATGGTTTGCCACAATTCAAAGAAACGAAGGAAATCCGGCGATAGGCGGCGACCGTTTATGTCGACAACATTATCAGGTTTGAAAAATTCGGCTTCCTGAACATATTCAGGAAAGGAAAATAGATCGATATTTTTCTGTTGGAGGTAGTCGATCATCCATTGAATATAGTCGTTAATACGCTGGGGGTCTGAGTAGGTCGTATAGACTGAAAAATGGATGAGTGACTGGACTTCACTGAGGGCATGGGCCGCCGAATCTGCTTGGCGAATTATGGTCACCAAATCTTTTTCATTTGCCCGCCACCACTCGTTCAACAGATAGCGATCAAAGTAGCCGGAATTTTGGCATTCCTTATAAACAGTCTCAAAAATTGTGCGTGCTTCCTGCAGCAACATTTTTACTTGTCTTCCTTATCCTTCAACTCGCTCGCCAAATTGACATAGGTCTCAACATTGCAAAAGCGTTCGATCAAATCGGTATACTCGGTATCTACCCGCGCCGTGGTGGTTTTTAGATTTTGCTCTGAGGTGAGGCTCGGCGTAACCGCAGTGCGCTCAACCAATTGCCCTTCGATACAAAGCGCATCCAGGCCGGTTCTAAGCAGGCAACTTGCCGCATCATCATAGGTCTCGACAATTGGCTCGTCCCGATCATTGAACGAGGTGTTGGTGAGGACTGGGCAATCGGTCAATTTCCCAAACGCTTCGATCAATTCGTAATATTTCTTGTTCTGGTCCGGGTTAACCGTTTGAACCCGGCACGAGCCATCGGCGTGGGTAACGACCGGAACTTTGTCGCGCTCGCCGTCGCGCACCGTGCCGGCAATGACCATAAAGGGGCTCTTGGCCGGTGACTGGAAGAAGTCCGGGATGTTGTCTTCGAGACAGGAGGGCGCGAAGGGGCGAAAGCCTTCACGGTGTTTAATCTCAGCATTGAGCCGGTTTTTCATATCGGCCGGGCGAGGATCGGCCAAGATGCTGCGGTTGCCGAGTGCGCGGGGGCCATATTCAGAGCCACCGGCGACGCGGCCGATAATTTTGCCATCGGCCAGGAGCTTGGCGATTTCTTCGGGCGAGGCATTTTGGCCCTTTAGTTTCCAGTTATCGAGCACGCCGGGCAGGGTTGCCGGATCATTCGGCACGCCGAGATAGGCGTCTGACATATGCTTTCGTTCCTGGCCACCATTGGCGTAATAACCGGACAATGCACAGCCGAGCGGCAGGCCTTCATCGGAGGCCGCCGGTTGGATGTAAATCTCATCAAAGGTGCCGCTCTCGATAAGCTTTTGATTGATGATGCAGTTGAGCGCCACACCGCCGGCGAGGCAGAGTTTTTTGACTTTGGTTTTTTTGCGGGCCAACCAAGCGAGATAGAGAATATCCTCTTCCAAAGTTTCCTGGGCTTGGCGGGCAAGGCTGACCCAGGGGTTGGCGATCAGTTCCTCGCTATCTTCGCCTTCAAAGGTCGGCACATCCGTCATGCCAAAAACTGTTTTGTCATGGTTGATGATGAAGTCATTGAAACGGTCAGGATCAACCTCAACCAAAGGTTCGAACGGGATTTGATCGCCATAACCCGCGAGGGCCATGGTTTGGCCGGCACCAAAGATGTCATAGCCAAGATGATTGGAGATTTTGTCATAAAAGAAGGATGAATTGACGAAATGATCGCGGCGTTGACCAAGCTTCTCACCGTTCTGATAGGTGTCGCCAAGATAGCCGATGCGGTCGATGATTTTTAAGTCTGAGCCCTGGCCATGATAAATGCCGGTGCCTCCCTCTGCGATTAAGACCGCAGCGTCTTCGAACGGTGAGGCAAAATAGGCGCTCGCGGCATGGGCATCGATATGATTGATCCAGCGGATTTTTTGCGGATCATATTTGATGCTTTGCTCGACCAGATAGCTCCAACGATGGTTGTCGTCATAGCGCGGCTGATGACGCTTTAGCGCATTGTCGTAGCCGAATTGAGAACCTTTTTCCGGCCAGGTCTCCATGTGTCGGTCGATGCAAATCAAATCAACATCGTCCAAGCTGTCGAGGCCCAGGCTTGCGAGACAATAGGCGATCGACATGAGCGGATAAGCAAAGGAATGTTTGCGCCGATTGAGCCGGGCTTCGGCGATAGCATGAATTTTAAGGGTGCCGCCTTGATCAGAGATAATGGCAGCGCCGGTATCATGGCTATAACATTTAAGGCCGAGAACAATCATAAGGCTACTATTGCGTTTCTGTCGCCAAACTCAAGACTATTGGCATGACTATTATTGTGTGAGACAAGACCATTATGAATACATCTAGTATAAATGCGCCGAATAAAATCATCGCCAATTGGCTTTTTGTCCTGTGTGGCATGGTTTTCTTTATGGTGATTTTGGGCGGCCTCACCCGGCTTACCCATTCGGGACTGTCGATGGTGGATTGGCGTCCGGTAACCGGCTGGCTGCCACCACTGAACCCTGGTGAATGGCAGGCGGTGTTTGAGCTTTATAAAGAATCGCCTGAATTTAAGAAGGTCAATTTTGATATGACCGTCGAGGATTTTAAATCTATCTTCTGGCTGGAATTTATTCATCGCTTATGGGGACGGGCGATGGGAGTTGTGTTTTTGTTGCCATTTATATTTTTCCTTTTCAAAGGCTGGGTCACGCGTCCCTTGGTTCCAAAATTGATATTCATATTCATCCTGGGCGGCCTGCAGGGCGTGCTTGGCTGGTATATGGTTAAAAGTGGCTTGATCGATAACCCCGATGTCAGCCAATACCGTCTCACCGCTCATTTTTCCGCTGCCGTCGTTATTTATGGATACATGTTTTGGGTTGCTTTATCGTTAATGAAAGCGCCTTTCGGAGCTGTTAGAAAAGCATCCAATGGATTGGTTGCGGCAACAGTGGTGACCACAATTTGGATATTTGTCACCATGATGTCGGGAGGTTTTGTCGCCGGCTTGGATGCCGGGCTGACCTATAACACTTATCCGCTGATGGATGGCGACATTGTGCCTGACGGTTTGTGGGCTATGTCGCCCTGGTATCTCAATTTATTTGAAAATATTACAACCGTTCAGTTTAACCATCGGATACTGGCACATTTGACAGTGCTTTGGGTGTTTGGCATTTGGTGGCTGGTTCGAAAAAGCGAACTGCCGATGTCGACACGAAAAACATTCCACGCTTTGATGGTGATGGTTTGGCTTCAAATTGCCTTAGGCATCACAACATTGCTGATGGCTGTGCCGGTCTCCTTTGCGTCATTGCATCAGGCTGGCTCGCTGGTGGTGTTCACTTTTGCCCTTTGGGCAACACATAGTTTGATTGGTCGCGCCTACAATTAAATGGTCGCGCCTACAATTAAATATTTTTGAATTTGCTACCCAGGCGCGGATAACTCAAATATTTGGGAGGTTAGTGTCTAAATGGATAGAACAATTTCCTGCATTACATTCGATTGCGAGAACAAGGTACGATAAAAATTATTATTGCAAAATACCTGGTCGCCTCAGCAAAACAAAATGATCTCTTGAGAAAAATAGAGCCAAAACAATAGTGTTCTTTGCATCTAAGGGTATTTTTTTATATATATTTAAAGAGTTACTCTGTAAAATCTGATGCGAACAGTGAATCGGCAGAATAGTATTAGTTGAAAAGCTGAATTGGAGAATAAGTTAATGTCGAATGATGACGACAAATTTCGCCTCGTAACGAGAAGCGATTTTGATGGTTTGGTTTGTGCTGTGTTGTTGCGCGAGTTGGATGTGATTAATGAAATTAAATTTGTCCATCCGAAGGATGTGCAAGACGGCTTGGTGCTGTTGGATGACAGCGACATAACCGCCAACCTTCCTTTTGACGATCGGGTACAGCGCGCTTTTGATCATCATCACAGTGAATCTATTCGACTTGAAGAAATGCCGGCGAATTATGTGAACCTGCCCGCGGCGCCTTCGGCGGCCCGAGTTATCTATGATTATTATGGCGGCAAGGAAGCTTTTCCGCGCATTGATACAGAACTTATGGAAGCGGTCGATAAGGGCGATTCAGCACAATTTACCATGGATGAAGTCATGTCACCGACCAATTGGTCGATGCTTAATTTCGTTATGGATTCCCGAACCGGTCTAGGACGCTTTAAAGAATTTCGTATATCAAATTACGACCTAATGATGGCTCTGATCGAATACTGCCGGGACCACACAATCGAGGAGATATTGGATCTTGCTGATGTCAAAGAACGTATTGAGCTTTATATGGATCATAAAGATCAGTTCGTAGAGCAAATCAGGCGCTGTTCGACTATGCATGACAATTTAGTGGTCTTGGATTTGCGAAATGAGGAGACAATCTACGCCGGTAATCGCTTTATGATATATGGGCTCTATCCAGAGACAAATATTTCAATCCATGCAATCTGGGGCTTGAATAAGCTCAACACGGTATTTGCCGTTGGAAAATCTATTTTCAACAAAACTTCACGGACCAATATTGGCGAACTTGTCTTGAAATATGGCGGTGGTGGTCATGAAGCAGCGGGAACCTGTCAGGTTGACAATGATGATTCCGAGCGCATATTGAACGAACTGACGGCTCAAATAACGACGGATGGCTAAGTGACATCGTTGTACGTAGAGGAAAAGACGAACTAAGTGAATAGAAAATGGATACCGCGCCCGCTGGCAATTATGCTGGTTGTTGTCGCGCTTTTTGCTGGCCTTTCGAACACCTTGACGGGATGTTCAGGTGGCACGCCGATGGCGCGGGTTTTTGGCGGCTTTAGCTCGCCCTTTGCACCAAACCAGGAAAATACGCCGGACTTTCAAAGATTTAAGAATATTTATGGTAAAATTGCTGCGAATGATGGCTTTAGGGTCACCCAATTGCGCCATTTTTCCGACGCTTATCATCGCGTGCGGGCTGAGTATGTGCATCAAATCGATGATACCACGCTAATCAATGCTGCAATTGAGGGTGTGGAGAAAGTCGAGGGAACGCCTGGGGCTATTCCATCCGCCAAAGTTATTGAAGCAGCTCTCGATTCAATGATCACATCACTCGATCCACATTCAAGTTACATGAACCCACAGGAATATCGTGACTCTCAAGTCACAACCAGTGGTGAGTTCGGCGGATTGGGTATCGAGATTAAAATGACCGACGGCCTGATCGAGATCATATCACCGATGGTGGATACACCCGCTTATCGCGCCGGTCTTAAGCCGGGTGATTTAATCACTCATGTCGAACGCGATTCCATTAAGCTAATGAGCCTCGGCGACGCTGTCCATCGATTGCGCGGTAAGCCCGGCAGTGATGTTAAGATCACCATTTTACGGGAAGGCGTTGGGAGCTTTCCTGTCACCGTAACCCGGGCGATTATTCGGGTTAAGCCGGTTAAATGGCGTGTGGAGGGCAATATTGGCGTCGTCCAGGTCACGCATTTCAACTTGCGTTCAACAGGTGCACTGGAAGACGCGGTCGATAATATCCGGGCACAGTTGGGCTCTAATCTGAAAGGGCTGGTGCTTGATCTGCGCAATAACCCGGGTGGATTGCTCAATCAATCTGTTGCCATTGCGGATGCTTTTTTAAATCACGGCAAGATTGTCTCGGTGCGGGATCGTGCCGGTGAAGTTCGAGGCTTTGACGCGCATCTAGGCGACATAACGGGCGGCTTGCCGATCGTTGTGCTCATCAACCGAGGGTCAGCCTCGGCGTCTGAAATTGTCGCTGGTGCGCTGCAAGATCACCGCCGGGCAACCGTGATGGGTGTTAGGTCGTTTGGTAAAGGCTCTGTCCAGACGATTGCGCCACTTGATTGGGATGGCGCGCTTAGATTGACGACCGCACTTTATTATCTGCCTTCTGGGCGGACGATCCAAGGATCGGGCGTAGATCCGGATATGACTGTTATCGGCAACAAAGGCAGTGAGGGCAAACGTGAAGCTGATTTGCCGAATGCTTTGAAAACCTCCGGCCAGGCGGGCGAAGTAATAGCGCATCGTCAGTTGCAAGTAGATCGCTGTCCGGTTGCGGGAGCTGAAAAGAAAGATAAGCTGCTTGGTTGCGCCGTCATGTTCTTGAAATCGGGCTCGCAGGAAAACTTCATCGCGCTCATTAACGCGCGAAAAAATCTATAATCCTTTATGCTTGAGCTTTATCACAGCGGACTGACGACGTGTTCCAAGCAAATTCGCCTGGTTTTGCGTGAGAAAGGGCTTGATTACGAAAGTCGCTATATTGAGCTGTGGAACTACGAAAATCTCAATAAAGATTATTTAAAAATAAACGAGATCGGTGTGGTGCCGACTTTGGTTCATGATGGTGTCCCGATCCGCAATTCTTTTGTCATCGCTGAATATATTGAAGATGTTTTTCCGGAGCCGAGCCTGCTGCCGTCGACAGCTTTGATGCGGGCCAAGATGCGGCTTTGGACGTGGAGCGCTGACGATATCCATCTATCCGCGACGGCGGTAACCTATAACGCTAATTTGCAAGGTATGGTCAACGAGCTGAGCCTCGAAGATAAGCTCGTCATGCTTGACGCAACGCCGGTGCCGGACCGTCGTGCCCGTTGGCAAAAGCTTGCCGATGGCGGGATTGATCACTTGGAGCTGGATACAGCGCTGGCCAAAATTAAATGGGGGCTTGAGCGGTTTGATGAAGCGCTCGAAGAAGGGCCTTGGGTCTGCGCTGATGAGTATTCGCTGGGTGATATCATGATGCTGAGCATTGTTCACCGCACGCGCGAACTGGCGCCAGAAATCGTCAGCGAGGCTGTGTGTCCGCGGGTTGTTGCGTGGCGGGAACGCATGATGGCAAGGCCCGCTGTCGAGTGGGTCTATACCCCCGGCACCGAAGAGACACCGAAGCGTCCAGCGGGCAAATCGATCTCCGGGATCAAATAATCTCCGACTAAATTCCAGCCCGTGGAATTCTGGTTGGAAGTGTTTGCAGTTTGGCTTTTTTTTTAAGAAGCTAAACAAGTTAACTAATTTGGAGGATCCCGTGGCCGAAATGAAAGGCGCTGAAGCGCTCACCCAATCTATCAAGCAGTACGGTGTTGATACAATTTTTACTGTACCAGGTGTGCAGCTCGATGAATTATTCGATGTCCTCTACGATTATCAGAACGACTTTAACATTCTGCATTGCCGCCACGAGCAAGCGACTGCCTATATGGCTTTCGGCTATGCACAGTCCTCCGGTAAGGTTGGGACCAATCTAGTCGTCCCTGGCCCAGGAATTTTAAATGCAGGTGCGGGCCTCTGTACCGCACACGCCTGTAGCGCGCCTGTGCTTTGTATTGCCGGACAAATTCCTTCAAAATTTATCGGCAAAGGTGTTGGACTTCTTCATGAGTTAGATGATCAACCAGGTGCGATGGCATCAGTGACCAAATGGCAGGGCCGCGCCGAAACACCGGGGGAGACGCCAGGCGTTATTCGCGAAGCCTTCAAACAATTAAATACTGGACGAAGACAGCCGGTGCTATTTGAGATGGCTCCGGATATTATGGGTCAGAAGGGTGAGGTCGAATTGCTGGATCCGATCACTGACTTTTCAGATCAGGAGATTGAGCCGGATCCGGATTTGCTCGAACAAGCAGCAGCGCTTTTAGGTAATGCGGAAAACCCCGCGATCTTTACCGGCGGTGGTGCCTTTGGCGCGGAGGAAGCTCTGTTGGCTTTGGCAGAAGAGATCCAGGCGCCGGTGGTTATGTCGCAGAACGGACAGGGAGCTGTCGATCAACGTCATTATCTCGGCCAAAACCAGATGGTCGGCCTAGAGATGTGGGATGATATTGATGTCGTGTTGGCCGTTGGCACGCGCTTTCAGCCGCCTCAGATGATGTGGGGTGATCATGGCGATAAAAAGCTGATCCGCATTGATACCGATCCACGTCGGGCCAATGATCCCTGGAAAGCGGATATACATATTACCGCGACAGCTAAGAAATCTCTGGCAGGGCTTTATGATCGAGCCGCGCGTCATAACCGCAAGCGCGAGCCACGCAAAGATGAGTTGAATATTCTCAAGCAGGCGGCGACCGAAAAGATCAATCAGGGACAGCCGCAAGCAGGATTTGGTCAGGTCATCAGAAATGTCTTACCGGAAGACGGCATCGCTTGTTTTGGCGTGACTCAAATGGGCTTCTATTCCTGGTTTGGTTTTCCAACCTATCATCCACGCTCTAACATTCAGCCGGGTTATC
>Ga0233429_1001558_pt1 | contig 26772 bp, 17 predicted proteins | sample SI_118_April2016_3_FD_179879 | JGI IMG/M metagenome (GOLD analysis project Ga0233429, IMG submission 179879) | Seawater microbial communities from Saanich Inlet, British Columbia, Canada - SI_118_April2016_135_MG | ecosystem: Environmental > Aquatic > Marine > Inlet | place: Canada: British...
GCCCTGGTTCTCTTCTGTCCCCGCCGGATCGTCTCCCGTCAAGGATGGCCACAGAGTATCCGTGGCAAAGGAGCAACTGGACAAAAGAACAGCCGCGCCAAAGATAGCGCCGTATGATTTTCTCAATGCCATTCTGCAAACACCGTTAATAAATATTCCTGTATACGACGCCAACACTTCCGGGTTTTTATCCAGCTTTGGATTTTCGCCCATCGTATCGGCGCTGCGCGCAATTCTCGTTTCCTCAAGCCCGATACAAATTTCCCGAATCGGGTGCTATATACCCGCCGTGGATGCGGCCTTTAACAGGCTGCAATTAACTTGTATCACAGGGGCTTAAGGCCTCCCCTCGTTTGTTCCCGTCGCTTGTTGCCAGCTTTGGTCAATCCCGTTTTCCGCTTCATCCCACTCAGATTAAAGTGGGCTTTCGGCTGTTTCGAAACTAACCGGCTTGCATCTCCCCGGCAGGCCAGCTTCCTCAGAGGCTATCCTAGCCAAAGGAGAAAGGCGCGACAACCCGCTTTTAGTAAGCTATTTCCAGCGTTTAGACCAGAAGATTTCAGGAATTTGTCAATGTCTGCCATATAAAACAGCCTTAATACAGAATAAAACCCAAATATATTGGACAGAAATGAGCTCTGCCTCTTGCATTGACCACAGGATATGATTAGTTTCCGCAGCCTCGGATGACCGGTTTTTCCGGTTATCTGACTGCGCGCCCGTAGCTCAGCTGGATAGAGCACCAGACTACGAATCTGGGGGTCGGGAGTTCGAATCTTCCCGGGCGCGCCATTTCTCCTCTCTAAGTTTCCGGATATGTGTAATTCCTGTGAAGTCGTGTCAGCGATTTTGCTGTTTCTGGACGATTGCAAGTTCTACTACTGTTCTCTGTTCGAGCTTGTCTAGTGCAAGGTCAACAGCTCTGTCCTGACTGTGCGTATACCTCATGACCATCTCTATGCTTTCGTGTCCGGAAAACTCCTGAACCGTTTTTACATCTGCTCCAGCCGCAACAAGCCGTGTTATTGCCGTATGCCTGAATGTGTGAGGCGTCACAATTTTAGGGTCTAGATCTGCTTTTACAACGCAGCGTCTAAAAGCCTTTACCATTCTATCGTAGTGCCCCGTCTTCGTTCGTGGGTTCGGAAATATCCAGCCATCAGGATCGGCGGTCATCTCGCGTTCTCTAATCAGAATTTCTGTAATGCTTCGAGGTAAAGGTTGATCCCTCCATTTACCTCCTTTCACTAAGACACGTAGACGCCGCCGTTGTGGATCGAAGCCTAAAAAGCTTGCTCCAAGAATTTCGCTATGACGTAGAGATGTGGCCAAGGCCATTTTGATGAAAAGCCAGATGTATGGATTGCTGTCTCCGAGGGAAGCTTCAATAAGCCGAACTTCTTCTTCTGGGGAGAGAACGAAAGTCCGGCGAGTTTTTTCTCTCGGAATTTTTACCGGTACAAACGGATCGGTAATTATTGTCTCCTCATAAAGCCGTCGACCCATTCTGCGAAATGTGGCCAGAGTTCGGTTGATTGTTCCTTCTGAAAGGCCTTTTTCTCCGCACCAACGCTTATACTTTTCAATTGTGAATTTGGTAATCATAACAGGCTGCATTGTCCCAAAATACGGGACGAGATGAAGCCGTAAATGCTGTTGGTTGTTCTGATAATCCTTGCCATTGCTCTCGCGAAGCATCCGAAGATATTCTTCGGAAGCAGATGAAAAAGTGATTGGGATTTTCCGCCTCTTCGGCAATATTTCTCCCAGGCGGTGCTCTTTCGCCACTCTTCTGGCACCTGCAACAAAGTCTTCGCACTGGGTTCTGGTTGTTCCCTCGCTTTCTCGGCCAACAACGCGGTGTATCCGCTGTCCATCAACCATGATGTTGACGGAATATCGGACGTCGCCTGCTCCCAGTCGTTCAGCGATAATGCCGTGCTCGGCAATCCGTTCGCCAACAAGAAGTGCTCGAATTGCTTTTCTTGTCAATTTGTTGAAATGACGGGCCATGAGCAATTATTCCTTGTGAGGAGGAAAAATTGAAGCGGCTGCATCGGACCCAATCTCTTCCAATATTTTAAACCGCTCTCCGTGCTCGCGCATTGCCTCCGAATATGTGTTGAAATTTGCCAATTCAGCTTGATTCGTAGCTTTCCACACTTCTAGTTCATGGGTGTAACTATCCCACGCTGCATCGTCCACGTCTGGTAGGTTGAGCAGTCCTTTTGACTGTGGGGCTTAATTCAGCAATTTGTGTGACCTTCAATGGTGATCCAACGGTCGTAAACCCTTCCCGCGTCCTCCGATTGCCTGGCACTATCGCTTGGCCACACAAACCTGGTCGGATTGCGGAAATGACACAACTGATTGACAGGTTTCCGGACAACCGACCTAGGTCATTAATGATTGAACACATTGACCGGGTTTTTTCAGAGCGTGGAAGTAAGGAGATAAACCTCTTGGCGACTGCTGCCGAGCCTGCTGCAAAGACCGTAAATGATACTTCTCTCGTTACCGGTATAACCAATCCAGAAACGTTGTTGAAAGACATCAAAGACGGTGTGCTTTGGCATAACAATACGGTCCGGTTGGTCGGACATTATCTGTCTCGCGGTTGGTCTGACGAGGAGATTGTCCGGCTGTCGTCGGAAATCACGATGCCTGGCTATACCGTCGACCAGACCAAACAAGAGATTGAACGAGCGATACTTGATGGTCGGCGGAAATGGAACATCCAAAAACCGAACCACGCGCTTACGGAGCAGTATCAAGACCACAAGGCAGAACCTGGCCCAATCCTCGCATCTTCGTTCAAAGGCACTCCACCACCCCGGCAATGGCTCATGGAGCAGTGGATACCGGAAAATACTGTCAGTATCCTGTATGGTAACGGTGGAATCGGTAAAACAATTTTTGCCCACCAGCTCGCAGCTCATGTAGCGGCAGGTCAAGATTTCATGGGCGTCCCTGTCAAAAGAAACAACGCTCTCTGTGTGCTGTGTGAAGATGACATTGACGAAGTTCATCGTCGGCAGAACGACATTTCGCTTCAACAAGGTTTTGGCGATGCCTTGGACAAACTGCACCTGTGGTCACGGGTTGGACATGACAATCTGATGATGACATTTGACGGGAAGAGTGCTGGTCAAATTACACCGTTCTATGAAGAAATCAGGGAGTACGCTCTTGAACATAGCATCGGGTTCATTCTCCTTGATGTCGCAGCGGACTTGTTTGGCGGCAACGAAAACAGCAAGAGTGATGTCACTCAGTTTCTGAAATCAGGATGCGCCCGCCTTACCTTGGAAACAGATAGTACAGTCTTGCTGTTGGCTCACCCTTCAGTAGCCGGAATGGCATCCGGAAGCGGTATTTCCGGAAATACTGCATGGAATAACTCCGTCAGGTCACGCCTGTATCTGACAAATCTTCCCGATGAGGAGGGTGGGATCACCAACGAAGATATGCGCCTGCTCACCCGCATGAAGGCAAATTACGCGCAAAAAGGAGCGAAGATTTACATGCAGTGGGTGGAAGGTGCATTTGTACCGAAAGACATCGCATTGCACGAGGCTTCACTGGACCTGTCTACATACCAGGTTCGTGAAATCCTTTCCCTTGTCCGGGATCAATGGGACAAAAATACGCCTTACTCTTCGGCTCCGCAAAGTGGAATCAGATACATCATACCGGTCATAGTCGATAATTTCGATGTGACTGAAAAGGTCGCAAAAGGGTATCTGCGTGACTGGATGAAAAACGGAATCCTGGAGGAAGCGACGGTAAACAAAAAGTCAAAAATGCGAGGGCTTAAAGTGATCAACTTCCCCTCTTAGAACCCCTCACAAGTTGGCGGAGGTTCGGAATGGCTCAGATTCGACCATTGATATTAAAGAACAATTTGGCGGAGGTCATGGCGGAGAAGTCTGGCGGAAGTTGGCGGAGGTTAGAAGACGAAACAATCAGCCTTTGAAAACAAACAGAAAAAGGGCGGAGGTTTGGCGGAAGTTCTGGCGGAGATGTATCCCCCTTACTACGTAAGGGGGTTGGCCCTTCGGGGGCCACCCCCCGTTTTTACGTAGGGGTTAGAAACTGAAAGAGAGAGTTTTGAAAGCACTGAAAACGCTGAAAGCCTGGGAAGGCAAAAAGACGACATTCGAAATCGGGCCGTTGCCGGAAGATAGTTTGAATGAACAGCTGCTTCCTGCCGTTGCCCGCAAACTGGCTTCGGCTTGAGGCTATTGGTCATGTCGTCGCGCACTCCCACACGCAAAGCCCTTAATCAGAAGGCCTATCGACAACGGATAAACTCAAACCGTTGTTGCGTGAAGCTTGAGGTTGACGCCGGTGACCTTGAGGCCTTGGCGAACGCGGGACTGTATTTTGACAACTCAAACCCAAGGGCAATTGCAGATGCAATCAGGGCCGCAATCGAAGATTGGAAAAAAAACCGTTACCGGTAACGCCAGACCGTCTTGGCCGAAAGTATAATCGTGGCTAACAGAAGGCCAATTCAGGAGATTGAATGAATGAGAACCGCAACCGAATTTAGCGAACTGGCCAGGTTTAAAGCATCGGCGTTGTTGCTTTCTGATGTGAAGGAGGCTGCCTCGAAAGAAGGCCAATCCATGTCGGAATTTATCCGAGGTAGTTTGCGGTATCGCCTTCGCTCAATGAACGCCAAAAACAACAATACTCTTGCCTAGCCAAGCGGACCGGGAAAACCAACAATGAACCTCACACCCAAGCAAGAAGCTTTTTGCCTGGCCTACATTGAAACCGGCAACGCTACGGCAGCGTATCGACAGGCTTATTCGTGCGAAAATATGAAACCGGAGACAGAAAACCGAAAGGCGAAGGAACTTACCGACAACGGCAAGATTTCGGCAAGAATTTCTGAGCTTCAAAAAACCCACCAAAAGCGCCACAATGTTACGGTAGACAGCCTCGTGGCGGATCTGGAGGCTGTGAGCAAGTTGGCTGTGGAAAAAGCGCAATGCTCGGCAGCAGTCAACGCCATAATGGGTCAAGCCAAACTGCTCGGAAAACTGACAGACAAGGTTCAGCACTCCGGCACGATAGACTTCTCAACATCCCATGAATGGGCCGTGGTGCGTGCTACAGTGCTGTTGGCGCTCAAACCCTACCCGAGTGCTCTAAAAGCCGTCAGTGACTCTCTACGGACTCTGGAGAGCCGCAATGGGTAGTTTGGCTCTTGATCTTCTGTCCGCTTTGGACCCGGTTACGTTTGCTCAGGATAAACTCGACTTTGAACCTGATCCTTGGCAGGCAAACCTGCTTCGCAGTACCTCAAATCAGGTTCTGCTGAATTGCTGCCGTCAATCAGGGAAAAGCACCACCACGGCAATCAAGGCCCTTCACACAGCAACATATTCCCCTGGATCGCTGGTGCTACTGGGCAGCCCGTCGCAGCGACAGAGTTCGTTGCTGTTTTCCAAGGTGACAGAATTTCGCAAGCGCATGAACAATGGGCTAAAGCTGCAAGAGGACAACCGGACCAGCTTTGAACTTTCCAATGGCTCGCGGGTCGTCTGTCTGCCCGGATCGGCTGACACCGTGCGTGGCTTCAGTGCGCCGAGCCTGATTATCGAAGATGAAGCGGCGTTCGTTGACGACGGCTTCAATATAGCGATCCGTCCCATGCTGGCGGTGTCTCAGGGCAGGTTGATCCTGATGAGCACACCGAACGGTCGTCGTGGGCATTTCTATGAGGCGTGGGAGAACGGCGGCGATGACTGGGATCGTATCGAAGTCACTGCTGAAGACTGCCCGCGGATTACAGAAGAACACCTGCAAAAGGAACGGCGGACATATGGCGAATGGACTTTCTTGCAGGAGTACGAATGTAAGTTCATGGATGCAGCAAATCAGTTGTTCCGAACCTCCGATATTGACCGCGCAATTACGGACGAAGTTAAGCCGCTGTTCTTCGGTTCGACGAATGTTAAACCCCTGGAGTTCGAGGAAGTCTCATGAACAGAAATATTTGCACGCACTACATTGTCGGCGTTTCAGTTGGTTCAATGATGCAGCCCACTTCAATCGCAATATTGGAACAGGAGACAAGGGTGCGGGATAACTGGAAACCCTTCAATCACGCCCTGCGACTTCGCCATCTGGAGCGCGTGCCGATGGACGTACGTTATCCGCAAATGATTGATCTTCTGGCCGAGCGTATCGACGCCCTGAAGGACAAGGAACAGGCACGTCAAACGGACCTTGTTGTTGACGTGACCGGGACGGGTCGGAGCGTTGGCAAGCTCATCAAGGAATCCGGATTGAAGCCAATTCAGGTCGCCATCACTGCGGGGACTGACGAAGATGGCGACGATACGAGCGGATGGCGTCTGGCAAAAACGGAGCTTGTCGGAGGATTGCAGGTTTCATTGCAGTCCGACCGGCTGGATATGGCCAGCGAACTGGAACTGGTGCCGACGCTGGTGAAGGAGCTACAGGCGTTCAAACTTCGCGCTCCTGTCATTAACGGTAGCGATCTTGAAAGCTGGCGAGAGGGCGAATTTGATGACCTTGTATTTGCTGTCGGTCTAGCCAACTGGAGGGCGGGAAGAAATGTGCCTCGTCCTCGCCGCCTTGACGATGGTTGGAAACGCAAAGTCGCCAATCAGAATCTCTCCTGGATGGCCTGATGTTTGTGATTGGTGTGGATTTGGGTCAGGCAGTCGATTATTCGGCAATAGCAGTTATTGAATTTGACCCGCGTCAAACACACAACCGAGAACTGAACCTTCGGCATATCGAACGGGTGCCATTGGGGGAAAGTTATACGGGCGTTGTGGAGCGCCTTTCAGGTTTGCAGGCGTCTCTCCTTGGTAGCCGCCTTGTTATGGACGCTACAGGCGTTGGGCGGCCCGTAAGGGACATGCTGATTGCCAAGGGTGTTGAGCCATTCGGCGTTTCTATCACGTCAGGCCGGGAGACCAGGTGCGTTAACGGTATCTGGCGAGTGCCTAAGCGGGTGCTGTTACGCGGCCTCAGCGTCGCGCTTGAAAGTGGACTTCTGAAGATTGCCGAGGGGTTGCCATATACCGCGGCACTGAAAGCTGAGTTAGGAGCGTTTCAGGCCGAGTTCACCGACAGGGGAAATGTCACGTTCAACGGAGTGTGTGAACATGACGACCTGGTGATTGCCGTGGCGCTGGCAGTAACCCAAGAAATCGGGCCAGACCGGACGCGTCAATAGCGCACGTAAAAGAACTACTGAAAGAATGAAATCAATGATTTTGTATCACGGTACGTCGAAACTTCGTCTGAAGCAGATATTGGAAGAAGATTGTCTGCGGACTACGACGGCCAATATGCCGCGAGTTTGTTTGAGTTCAAAATATGAGCCAGCCCTCTATTTTGCTAATTTAAGCGCATGGACAGATACGTCCTCTCCATTTGTTATTCGTTTAAAGGCCGAGGATCTACTCGACAACATGTATGCGTTGACACCCTACAGTGATCCGTTTTATGGAGAAGGAGAGTGCGACTGGGAATATGAAGTGAGTGTTTGCGAGGACATCTACCCCTTGGGAGAAGTCATAAAAGATTTCAAAGAAGTGCCCTGGACCGAAGTGAGAAGTAAATGCCCCCCGCCCATAACACTGTGGGCTTGAATGGTGTTTTAATGACCGGTTGAGGTCACCCGCACTTTACGGACATTTTGGACAACAAGGTCTGCTTTCGGGGGTGAAGCGGTCGTGGATTGGTTAAGCTGAAAAGGTCGGTTGTTGACCCCAAGCGGACATTTCCAAAGCATCATCGAAATTGTTTTTGCTCACCTGTATTTTAATGTTGCATATAGGTTTGGCAAGGCGTAATGGAAATCGAAACTTGGAACGAAATCAGCGCTAGGGACCAGATATGACTTTCCAAATTGCGATGGGGCCGCGAGAACGGAAATCTCCTTACTTTAATCGAACCGTCGCCGACGGCGTCACCCACATGACGATCTACAATCAGATGTATATGCCGGTGTCATATGGTGATACTGCGGCGGAATATAATCGCCTGCTTGAGGGAGTTGCGATGTGGGATGTCGCTGCCCAGCGTCAAGTTGAGATTATTGGGCCGGATGCCGAGCGTTTTGTTCGGTATTTAACGCCGCGAGATTTAAAGGGTCTTGAAATAGGCCGGGGCAAATATGTGCCGATCTGCGACCATGGAGGTCGCTTGCTCAATGACCCGGTATTACTGCGCCTGGAAGAGCATAAGTTTTGGTTCTCAATTGCCGACAGTGATATGTTGCTGTGGGTTCGCGCTATTGCAAATGAAAGAGGATATGAGGTCGCCGTGCATGAGCCGGATGTGAGCCCGATGGCCATTCAGGGGCCGAAAGCCGTTGAAGTGGTTGCGGATTTGTTTGGTGATTGGGTTCGCGACTTAAAGCACTTTTGGTTCAAGCAGACAGAGATTGAAGGGATTCCTTTGGTTGTCGCCAGGTCGGGCTGGTCGAAACAAGGAGGGTATGAATTGTATTTGTGCGACGGGACGCGCGGTGCGGCACTTTGGGATATGGTAAAGGAAGCAGGAACTCCATTCGACATTGGTCCTGGTGCACCAAACTATATTGAACGTGTGGAAAGTGGGTTGCTCTCATTTAGCGCAGATACTCTCCCTGATAGTTCGCCTTTCGAATTTGGTTTGGGGAGAATGATTGATCTGGACCGGGACGACGAATTTGTTGGCAAGCAGGCATTGACCCGGATCGCAGAAGAAGGGCCAGAACGAAAACTGGTTGGAATTGTGTTTGATGGAGACCCCGTCACTTTCAATGAGCACCCATGGGTGGCTCGGGTTGATGGTAGTATTGCCGGAACCGTGCGCGCCGTTTGTCATTCGCCACGGCGCCAATCAAACATCGGTCTCGCGCTACTTGAAAGCAGGTTTTCTGATCTTGGAACCAAGCTGGAGTTCAAAGGCGAGGGCCGTTCCTTCAAAGGCGAAGTTGTTCCCGAGCCATTAGTCGAGCCAGGCACACCAATGCCCCAGCCTGGCAAGTAACAAGATCGAAGCACCGGCGATCTGCAGGCATTGCGTTTCCACAAATATAAGCCGCCCGGCCAATAACCGACTTTCAGGACTTCATCAATACAGAAAAATGACCGTTCCTGGCTAGATTCAGACCATTCTACCACTGCCAATTTACTTCCGCTATGAAGCGCTAACCGGACATTTTTTGCCAGATAGTCCGTTATGCGGGGTGGAACGGACGTGGTCTGACATGGTCAAAAACGGTGATTGTTGACCCAAAACGGACAAATCGTTTTGTGTGTCACACCACGAACTTCACAATAAAGACTACTGGCTTTTGGACGACCAGCAGTTAGGCCGAATATTGGTCCAGGAGAAATTGTGTGATAAACATTTGACCTAGAACAATGATTTGGTGTCTGAAAACCTCACAAAAGGCTTGATTACTGTTATGTCATTAGCTGAAGCATCCAATTATGACGAAAGTAAAAACTCCGAGGCTGGCCGTTCTGAAAGTGGGAAATTCGTCCCTGAAGGCAGATTTCTCATTATCGGTTTCGGCACCGTCATTACTCTCCTATTTTTGGTTGGAGTGGTGGGGTGGTTCATTCTCAGTGGTCAGTCTCGATCATTCGATCGGTTTTCAGCCGAAGGCGATTTGCTCGAATTGATGGATGATGCCAGGCTTTTTGAACTTACCTTCACAAGGGACGAAACAACATCCTCAGTAATTTCAGCACGAAGAAAAACACAAGAAGCGGTCAGCAAGGCTCAAGTCCTTTTGAAAACCGCGACTGACAAGTCTAGAATTCAACGTTTGGACGAGGTCATATCGGCGGTACAAAAATATCAAAATGAATTTTCAAATTTTGTCGAATTGCGCCAACAAAGTAAATTAGAACGCGAGGCAATGGTTAGGGCTGCCGTAAAGGCGTCAGAAAGCTCAGCCGGGCTCCAAAAAATCCAAGAAAAATATATTAGACTGGATACAGAAGCAGTACGTCAGTTTCGACAACAGGTTGTCGATATCTCGGAGAACTCAGCCAACTCATATGAAATTGTGATATTTGCGGAACAGGCGCGAGAGAATGAGAAGAATTTCATTTTGTCTAAAGGTTTTCGGGAATTAGAGTTGGCAAAAAGTCAAATTTCGAAACTGACAGAAACAGTGAATGAGCTGAAGCAACGAATTCGCAATCCTCGAAGCATTGAACTCTTGGACCAAATCGATCGCGAGAAAGACGCCTATCTTGACGCACTTTCCGCATTGGGAAAAAGCGTAGAAACCAACGAGAATCTTTCGCTTAGTTCAAAAGAAGTAGTCAATCTAGATCGGGCGGCGTTTGCGATGCGCGACACAGCTTTCGCTCTTCGAAGCAACGAACGGTCCGTCTTGTCTCAAATACAGCGCAAAGTGGCCGATACACAGGAACTAATGGCTCGGAGACTGTCGCTTTCCGAAGAAGTTGATCAGATACTGATCGGCGTCAGCGACGCCAGGCAAAGTGACCGGGACTTCTCTTTAGCAACGACCGATGGCGAGCGAAAGACGCATGCCGATAGAGTAAACGCGATCTTGGCCGACGTCATCAACCGCGCTCGAAAGATTGGCAGTCTTTTAATTGAAAATGACGAAAAATCTATCTTTCAAGATGTTTTGCCAAGTATTGGAAACTATCGTAGCAACTTTAATGATGCGATTGAAGTAACACTGAAGGCGTCTGAGACTGGCCGCTCAATGGTGCTGGCGGCACTCGAAGTCGACAGGCTCTTGAATGAAGCCCAATCATCTCGCTTGGCGGATATCGCTGAGGCAAAAGCCTGGACGAAAGTTTTGGTCCCGGCAGGTATTGTTTTTGCAATTGGCCTTCTGTTTCTCGCCTTTTTGATGCGCAAATCACAGCAGACACTATTCGGTCTTGCACAGGAACTCCGTATATCCAAAGACAAGGCTGAAGAAGCAACTTTCACAGCTGAAGAAGCGACAAAGGCAAAGGCAAACTTCCTCGCGACCATGAGCCATGAAATCAGGACACCGATGAACGGCGTCATCGGTATGATTGATTTGCTTGGCGACTCCAAACTAGACGATGACCAACAACAAATGGTCAATACCGTCAAGAGTTCCGCATATTCCCTGCTCACAATCATTAACGATATCCTCGATTTTTCAAAAATCGAAGCCGGTAAACTCGATCTGGAAGAGATACCGATTTCAGTTTCGGATGCTCTCGAAGGCGTTTGCGAGGCTCTTGCAGTAAACGCCAGAGACAAGAACCTTCGACTGTGTGCCTTTGTAGATCCTGATATTCCGCAAGCGGTTATCGGAGATCAGGTGAGGCTCCGCCAAATTTTATTCAATCTGGGTGGCAACGCGATCAAATTTACAGAAACCGGCAAAGTTCTGATCCGGGCGGATAGAGTGCCCGGCGACGACGAGAACCAAGTAACTGTGCGCCTGGAGGTAATTGATGAAGGTATCGGTATTCCCGAGGAAGCGCAAAAAACATTGTTTCAGGCCTTCTCACAAGTGGATGCCTCCACAACTCGCCGCTTTGGCGGAACCGGACTCGGGCTCTCGATTAGTCAACGTTTAACTGAGTTAATGGGAGGAGCCATCGGTGTGAACAGCGTGGAAGGTGAAGGCTCCACATTCCACGCAACGATCACTTTCCCAATTGCGGGAAAACATAACTTCAAACGAACAAGCACAGACCTCAAAGGACTCAGGGTCCTGCTTGCTCTTAGTGATCCTGAAATGGAAAGCTTATTGCCTCGATATCTTCAACACTGGAACGCCAAGACGGAAATTACCCACTCTATGACCGGCGTAACGACAAAAGCGCTGGCCGCCGTCGAAGACAATAAGCCGTTTGAAGTTATTGTGCTGGACTCGGCTTGGAAACTGGATGATCAGATTGCACTGGTTGAAAACCTGGGAGTCGAAAGCAATCTGTCTGCAAAATTTGTCATCCTTTGCCAACAACGGGGTCGAAAAGAGCGCAAGAAACTGGACAACGCCGTATACCTCGACGCTGATCCCATTCAAAGAGAGAGCTTTATTCACATTGTCGCCGTCGCCGGTGGGCTGGTCAGCCCCGATGTTGAATACGACGATATGAAAGTCCAGAAGGATCCTGGTAAAGCGCCATCTGTAGAGGAAGCTGCGGCCAATGGACAACTCATCCTTCTGGCCGAAGACAATCTGACCAATCAGGATGTTATTAAGCGTCAGCTTGCCGTCCTCGGCTATGCGGTAGAAATCGCAAATGATGGTGTCGAGGCACTTGAACGAATAAGTACAAGGTCTTATGCCGTTCTTTTATGTGACTGCCACATGCCCAATTTGGATGGGTTTGAAGTTGCTAAATCAATCCGGAAATCAGAGTCGGGCACGCCTGATCACCTTCCGATCATTGCGGTCACGGCGAGCGTAATGAAGGAAGAGACCGATAGTTGTTTCGCGTCGGGTATGGACGCAGTTTTAGCAAAGCCGCTTGAGATGGACAAGCTAAGGACGGCTTTACGAAAATGGATGCCAGAGAATGAGGTGTCGTCACATAATTCCGTCGAACTGTCATATGAAGCTTCACAAACCAGAAACACTGATGGCGACATTTTGGAAAAGTCAGAACCAGTTCCGACACCTTCGAATGAGGGCGAGGAAATTGACCCTATTGATCTTTCTGCTCTGACGAACGTGTTTGGCGACGATATGGAAACACTTCGTGAAATTCTCAAGGAGTTTGTTGAACCTTCGATTTCAAACGTAAATGAGATCGAGAGCTCTTGCGCTGAAGGTTCGGCAAAAGGCGTAGCGATGGCCGCTCATAAATTGAAATCCTCGGCTCGCAGCGTCGGTGCCAACAAATTGGCGGACTTATGTCAGGCGTTGGAAGTAGCCGGGAATGCGGAAGACTGGCCAGTCATTCAGAAGGAAACACCATATTTGTCGCCTACCATTCAAAAAGTTATTGAATACATCAATTGCCTATGACTGCCGAAGTCCGCTTTTGGCTAATTCGAGACTATCTCACCGACGCCAGTTTACTTCCGCTCTGAGGGGGTAACCAGACGTTTTTATGCAGAATGAGGTCCGCAACTCTCGTCCCGTGTGGAGTAAAGCTGAAAATGTGTAATTTCTGTGAAAGTAGGAAGAGAATTGGATAGAACTAAGTAGAAAACAACCTGCCCCTATATGCCGTCTCAAAGTCATTCAACACATTGAAATTAATCAATAAAATTACTTCGCAGACAATCCAAGATATTTGGGCGTAAGGACTACGAATCTGGGGGTCGGGAGTTCGAATCTTCCCGGGCGCGCCATTTTTCCAAAATGCAGGTTACCCCCAAACCGGGATGGAACTTCCATTCCCGGTTTTGACTTGCTTTTCATTTCATTGAACAGCTTTTCATTCCCGGCCTTCTGAAATATTCTTTGTTCGCCACTTGCCCGCCAGTAGCGCGATATTTCGTTTGAGTTTGGAAAGATAGATGGTCAGTCCAGCGTCGCCAGATAATAAGGAAGCGATCGGGAATACCGGGCAACATCTGGATGAACTGACATCTTTCAGGGAAGCGCTGGATTCAATTTCTGATGCTATCATAATTTTCGATGTCGAAGACCGGATCGTGGCTTTTAATAACAAACAACTTGAGCTCTTTCCCTCCGTCGCAATACATCTGAAACCTGGTTTGAAATTTTGTGACTTGCTTCGACTTCAGGTCGAGAGTGGGCAAATCGCTGCGGCCATCGGTCGAGAAAAGGAATGGATCGACCGGCGCGTTCATCAACATCAAAATCCGGATGGCAAACCCATCGAACAGGTTTTCGCTGATGGTCGGATAATTCGACTGACGGAATCGCGGACAGCGTCAGGCGGTTACGTTGCCTTGCGCACGGATATCACTGAATTGCGGATGGCCGAAAAAAACCGCGAGGGCAGTGAAAAGCATTACCGCCAATTATTTGACTATGCCGGTGTGGCCATGTGGGACGAAGACCTGACGAAGGTCATTGCGCGATTGTCAGAATTGCGCCTCAGCGGGATCGTTGATCTCAGGGAATATTTGCAGGCAAATATCCAGGAGGCCTTCGACCTCGCCGATCTCGTCAAATTCAATTCCGTAAACGAAGCCATGAAAACCATGTATGGCATCTCCTCTGTTGAACAAATCAACAAAGACTTTGGCCTGATGATGGATGAAGAGTCGATCCAGTCGGTTGTCGATATCATGTGTGCGATCTGGGAAGGTGATAGCCAATATGTCGCGGAGTTGTCCCACAAAGGTCTTGATGGCAACGACATGACAGTTTTGTTGAACATCCCTTTGTCAGAAGTCGATTGGAAGCATGTGCCGGTTAGTGGCATCGACATTACAGCGCGCAAAAAAGCGGAAGAAGAAGTTCGACTGGCGAAGGAAGCCGCACAAGTTGCGGATCGCGCCAAGTCAGAATTTCTGGCCAATATGAGTCATGAATTGCGCACACCCTTGAACGCGATCATCGGTTTCTCAAGCATAATCAAGGATCAAACCTTCGGTGCAAATTCAATTGAACGCTATGTGGATTATGCCAAAGACATATTTAACAGTGGCGAACATTTGCTGAATATCATCAACGATATTCTTGACCTGTCAAAAATTGAGTCCGGTACGACCGTTCTCAATGAAGACCGGGTTCATGTTGGGGTCATTCTGGAGGCCGCTTGCAAGATTTTGCGGGACCGGGCCGACAAGGCAGGCGTTATCCTGAAAATGCCTGACAAAGAAGTCTATTTCAGTTTGTTGGGTGATACCCGAATGATCACCCAGATTATTTTGAACCTGCTGTCCAATGCCGTCAAATTCACGCCACAGGGTGGTGAGGTGAACATATCGATCGAACGGGCGCCGGATCGAAGCGTTGAAATCAGTGTTGTGGATACGGGCATTGGTATCGCGGCCGAAGACATTCCATTGGTCTTGTCAACATTTGGGCAAACGGCAGACTCAATGACGCGGGCAACCGATGGAACGGGGCTCGGTCTGCCGATCGTGTCTTCTCTGGCCGCACTTCATAACGGCGAATTGCGCCTGAAAAGTGAGCTTGGCGTGGGGACAACCGCCACTGTTTGCTTCCCCGCAGAACGCGTGATCGACTAAGGCGTATTCGGCTTTTGGCAAATCACGCCCGCCTTAATGTTTTCACCACAAAATCTCATGTTTCCACTACAAAATCCTTAAACTTGCCGGCTTTTGTCAAAGGCAGATTTTCCGGATAGGCAAATACAACGTCAAAAGGCCAGGCAAATTTCTTTTGAACCCAGGCAATTATTTCTGCTTCTTCTGCCGGCAATACAGGTCTCTTGACGATAAGTCGCACTTCAATTTTGGTGTCAGCGACATGGGCAAACTGGTACTGGATGATCGGTGCCATGTTCATGAAATCCCGCACGTCGGGACTGCCAAGCAGAGTCCAGCTTTGTTTGCCGTCTGGCAAAACCAGAACGTCCTGCTCACGACCGAGAATGCTTTTGATAACCGGCAAACCACGCCCGCAATTGCAGGGCTCTCCCATTATTGCATGATCGCCAATTTCGTAACGGATCAGTGGCATGGCGAAATTTCGCAATGTTGTCGCGACAACACGACCGCTTTGGCCAGGCGTGCAGGGCAGGTCTTCTTCGTCGAGGATCTCCAGATAGAGGCCTTCAGACTGGACGTGGTAATGATTATTTATCGGGCACTGCAAGGCGATGTAGCCGACTTCCCGGCTGGAATAAACATCATGCAAAGGCACGCTCCAGGCCTCCTGAGATAACTGTCTTAACAGGTCACCGCACATCTCGCCAATGACACTGATCTCCTTCAGGCCTTCAAATGTGACGCCGTTCTCCTGGCACCAGGGGGCCAGGCGTTTGATGATATTGGGCATGGTCAGGATGTAGTCGGGTTGTTGGCGAACAATCCATTCTGCCATGTCAGGTATGGCTGTGCTGACATTCAGGCTCAGACTGGGACCGGTTTTGAAGACGCCATCTTTTGAGCCCCAGGCGATATGGTGTGTCCCCTTCGGATATAAGGCAAAGTTCTTTTCCGAAGACCGGATTGCAGCGAGAGTTCCGTCGATATCCCTGTTGTGCCAGATATGATCGCGCGTCGTGAAGGCCGACCAGTAGTCCAGCGCATGACGGGTTCGAACAACACGGACGGGAAGACCTGTGGTGCCGGAGGTATAAATCGGATCAAGGGAACCATGCGCGGGCGGAATTTCCTTGCTGAGTAATTCATTCCCCAATCTATTCACCGTCGCACGTTTCAATACGGGAATGTCCAGCCAGCGCCCTGCCCTTAATGCCGTCGCATCGGCTGGAACTATATGGGCTGTTGTCGCGGCGTAATGCGGGATCGTAGATTGCGCATGGGCCAGCAATCGGGATAGCTGTTTAAATTGAGTTCCGGCGATCTCGTCAGGCGTTCGCCACTGGGATAATTCAAACTGTTTTAACAGCTTTAAAACCCGGCCACTTTTGTCGGGTAGCGGTTTCCGCTGCAAGCGCTTTTTCCAGGCAGGATCAGTTGTGCCAGCTGCCATTAAGCTGAACCCAGGGGCAGTGCCGTTGTGCTTTTCCATTGCCCGAGCGAGATCGAGGATCGGGTCTTTTCAACTTCAGGAATGGCCAACAATTTATCCAGCACGAATTTTCGATAGGCGACGATATCTTCCAGAACGATGCGCAGCAGATTGTCATACTCACCTGAAATAAAATGACACTCCAGGACTTCGGGCCAGAGGCGAATACGTTCCATAAAGCTGTCTCTGGTTTCTTTGTCCTTTTTATTGAGTGCCACTTCTATGAAGACCGTCAGTGTCAGGCCCAGGGCCTCATGTGACAACAGGGCTACATATCGATCAATGAGCCCGGATTGCTCTAGCAAGCGCACCCGACGGTGGCAGCTTGATGATGACAGATTGACGCGTTCAGCCAGTTCGGCATTTGACAGACTGGAATCCTTCTGCAGGATTTCCAGAATGCGTTTATCTGTTTGGTCCAAGGATTGTTGTGTCATTTATCCGAATAAACTCGTCAAATTTAGAATATAATACCAACAATATAAGATATATGTCATATTTTGGTAATTATTTTCGCGATTTATTCGATTTAATGACCTGAACGACTTCCAGGGAGAATCAAGAAATATGTCTGTCATCAGCAAAACCGCGACGCCGACAATCGAGACCTACGCCAAAAAGTACAGTGATGTTCCCAGGGAAGTAATCCTCAAGGAAGACCTTTTGCGTCAGGGTCTGGATCTCAGCCCGGCAGCGTTGGCCGCGGCGAAAAACAGTCGGCCACAAGCTTATTTCCTGTTTTCCTACAACATGAGTGACCACAGCGAGATGGATGAAGGTGTCAGTACTTCAGCCCCTGAAGACATCATCTTTCGCGATGGGCCGTATGATTTGGCGCACACATCCGTTCGCGTCGTTCTCAACAAGGCTTCCCCCTATAAGATCGAAGTCATTGAAGGAGAGTTGAAAGTTTGTGAGAACGGCATCGTCGTCGCCGATGTCGATTATCCAGACAAGCCCGCCTATTACGGTCGCACCCTGGCAGACGGATTGAACTACGAACAAGTTGTGCCGTTGTTGTACAATTCCTACGCCTTCATCACCACGTTTCGAGCCTGCCATTATTGGGGCAAAAAAGAAGAATGTCAGTTCTGTGATATCAATTACAATCTGCGCGAAGTTCGCAAATTGTCCGGAGACCACGTGACCGCTGATGCCATCAAGAACAAGGATCACGTGGTTGAAGTGATCGGCGCCATGGCGGAGGAGCCGGACCCTGTCAATCGTATGATTACGATCATCATGACAGGCGGATCAATTTTACGGCCGGTGCAGAAAGGTCCGGATAACGCTGCGGATTTTAATATCCCCTATGTGGAAGCTATTCGGGAGAGGATCGGCCACCGTGTGCCGATTGTCATGATCACGGAATCGCAACCTGTGGACCGGCTCAAACGTATGAAAGAAGCCGGTATCACGACACATAACGCCAATCTGGAAGTCTGGGACCGGGACCTGTTCAAAACCATCGCGCCTGGCAAAGAAGCGCATGTGGGCTACGATAACTGGGTGCGCGGGTTGTTGGACTCGGTCGAAGTTTTTGGCGAAGGGCGGGTTAGTCCCAACATGGTGTCCGGCATCGAGATGGCCCGGCCCTGGGGTTTTGACAACGTGAAGGATGCTGTTGCGTCGGCCACAGAAGGCTTCGAATATCTGATGTCCCACGGCGTTATCCCGCATCTTGATACCTGGTGTATTGAGCCTGGAACCCGTCTGGCGGATAACCCGCCGGTGCCGCTGGATTTTCTTATCCAGGCCGATATTGCCTGGTATGAAACCTGGCGGAAATACAAATTGCCGCCCTTCGAAGGCTATGGCCCCATGGGTTCTCCCGGCGTTGCTGTCTATGGCAATACCGGGTCCGTTGACATGGGTGGCTGACCTGAGTACTTGCCCGGGGCTGTCGACATGCGCGGTCGACTATGGCCGTTGATCTCACTACGGAGAAATTATTATGCTGTTCGCCTTTATTTGTTTCGACCAGCCCGGAAAGGCATTGCTCAGGCAGGAAATCCGGGCCGAACACATCGAATATATGATTGCTGTTAAAAACCGCACTGTCTTTGGCGGACCCTTACAGGATGACAGCGGAGAGGTCACGGTGGGCAGTATTTTTGCCATCGATTTTGCCGACCGTGCCGCTGCTGATGCTTTCATTGCAGAAGAACCCTACACAAAAAATGGTGTTTTCAGCCCGCCGCAAATCTATCCCTGGAAACAAATGGTGCCGGAACTGAAAGAGGGTAGCCTGCAAAAGGAGCTGGAACGGCAAAAAGCCATGGCCTCAGCGTGAACGGGCTGATCCCGGCGATTGTAGATTACACATAATTCAGGTACGAATTTCTTTGTCTGTCGTTATGATGGAATGATGTTCCAGTTTGACGAACGGACGGAAATGTTTCGACTTAAAACAGGCAGGCGAAAAACCGCAACCAGGTTTGCGGCGCTGTTGCTTGTCATTTTTCTGTCAGATATGCCGCGCACATCTGCAGCGCTTCGGCCTGCAGAACCGGTGAATAGCATTTCTTCATGGTTGATGCCACGCAGTCCACTGGTTGAACGCTTGCAGGTTCTTTTTGCTGAGCTGAAAATCTATAGCGGCGTCATTGACGGCCGCCTGAACGATGATTTGACCGCGGCCGTCGAGCACTATCAGTCACGGGCCGGTCTGACGGTTAACGGCAAGGTGAGTGAGGAATTATTGGCCCATGTTGAATTCAAGAGTGAAGCGGAAGCATTGCTCGTACGACTGGATACCGTTGGCAGTGAACAACGCATCAAGGCGCGCGAAAAATTACAGTCATTTGCGCTGACCAGGTCTCTGCTAAATCCGTCCCGAAAAAACCAAACTGCGGATCCAGCGCGAAACAGCGACCTTTGTTTTCAGGCCCCGACCGTGGACTGCCTTGTTACGGAAGCTGTCGAATCAGCGAAAGCCGTTGGCCGACCGCATTTTCGCGACTGGACCTATGGCGAAATTGCTATTGTTCAGGCCCGCCTTGGCCAGGTTAAGGCGGCACGTGAAACCGCAGGCCGTATTCAGGACCCGCGTTTAATTATCGTGACCTTGCGAAATATTGCGGTGTCGCTGGCTGACGCCAACAGGATTGATCTGGCGACGGACAGTGCGGCAATCATTCCCGATGGCTGGTTGAAAGCCGAAGCCCTGGTCGCGGTAGCTGTGGCACAAACCCGCAATGGGGGTTGGCCAGAGGCCCGTGAAACGATGCGGGAAATCAGTGCCTTGGCCAGCGTTTCATCAACGGAAGACAATGTTGAATTCAAGCGAACTTCCCTGACGTCAAGTCTGGCTCAAAAACTGGTCAAGGCGGGTGATGCGACGATTGCCCTGCAGTTGATGAATGCTGAGCGCGCGCGCCTGAAGACGCTTTCGGGTCGAGCAGATAAATCCGGACCCTCCGCTTCATTGAGTACGCTGGCTGCCGCTTTTGCAGATATCGATCAGCCGGATGAAGCAAGGTCACTACTCGACTACAATGTGGATATTGTTCACCGCCGCTCGGTTTCTGTCGCCCTGGCCAGGGCCTATGGGCGCGCGGGCCAGGACCGCTCTGCGACGGCAATAATCAACGCCCTGGAGGAACCAAGATATCGATCTGTTTTGCTGGCAGACATGGCCCGGTACCAGATCGGGTTTGAGCGCCGTGAGGCTGCCCGAAAAAATTTGCAAAGAGCTGAAACTGCGGTGAGCGCCATTGCGCCAAATCACAAATTTGCCATTAATCATGCCCGTGAACGCATTGCCAGCAGCTGGATCATTCTGGGTGAACTTGAGAAAGCAGGGCAGGTAGCGGCCACCATTACGGATGCCGGAATCAGAACCGGAACGTGGTGGCATATTTCCATGTCCTACAGCGATGCCGGCAATAAAATTCAGGCGGACAAATCAGCGAATGAAGCCCGCAAGTCACTGGCAAATGTGAGCAGTGCCCTGGACCGGGTTTGGCTTTATTGCAGCCAGGTGCAGGTGTTGGCGGCGCGAAAGGATGACCAGCAGGCATCGGCTGTTTTTGCCGAGGCCCTGAAGGTCGTCCGGAGCATCCGCCATTCGTGGACGCGGGCCCAGGCCCTGGTGCGGATGGTCGGTGCATTTGCCGTTCTGCCAGGCCCCCTGAGCGTGCTCAAAACAGTCAAATGAGCGCCCTTGAATCAAGCGATGCCAAAAAATAAATATCCTTGATTTCGCTGTTAATGCAGCAAAATCGAACGGTCGTTTTTTGATTTTTGGTATGCGCAGTTGTCATGAATCGCAGAATTCCGCTATCTTCAGGACCTGATTTGGGTAATACCTGTATTAAACTAGGGGGTATAACTAAGTCTTTGAAAAATAACAATAAAATAGCCTGTTTCTATTGTTTCAGGGGTTGAAACCAGACCCGTGCAGGATCATATTTACAGGACAGACAAAAGGGCGAAGTTCGCCTTGGTCTGTGACGCACTTGAGACGACGCACTTGAGACGAGATGACCTGACCAAATACTCTTGCCGGAGGGCAGTACCGTGGCCGTAGATAAACTTCAGTCCAATCAATCCGCAGAAGACCTGTTGAATTCAGGGGGTGGTGAAACCACCGTCCTTGACGCGTCTGCGGGTGCAGAAAACCTGGTGGTGCCTGGTGGTACCATGTTGCTGGTTGCTGATTTTACACGGGAAGGCCCTGATCTTCTGATCGAGGGTCCAGGCGGTGAGCAAGTTCTGGTTCAGGACTATTTCACCATGGAAAACCCACCGGCCCTGCAAACATCGGGCGGTGCAAAACTTGACGGCGATCTGGTCAATCGCCTGGCAGGTTCAGCGTCGGCAAATCAGGTCGCGAGTGCCGACGGCGCTTCAACTGCGGGTCAGCCTATTGGTACGGTGGAGACGGCAACCGGTACCGTGACGGCAATTCGTGCAGACGGCACACGTGTAACCCTGCAACAGGGTGATTCCGTTTATCAAGGCGACGTGCTGGAAACATCCGGCGATGGCGCTGTTGGCATGACCTTCATCGATGATACGACATTCTCGCTGGGCGAAGACGGCCGGATGGTTCTGGATGAGCTGATCTACGATTCCGAAACCAATGAAGGCACGTCCGCTGTATCCGTTGTCCAGGGTGTCTTCAGCTTCGTCTCTGGTGCCATTGCCAAGTCCGGCCCCGATGCCATGACGATCCGCACGCCTGTGGCCACCATCGGTATTCGTGGCACCAAGGTAGCCGTGAAAGCGGGTGCTGAAGGCGAAGAAAACGTCATTACCTTGCTGGAGGAAGAAGGCGGGATTACCGGCGAGATCGTTGTCACCAACTCGGCTGGCAGCCAGATTTTGAACGTGCCGTTCCAGACAACCACAATTAACAGTTTCTACGCACCGCCAAGCGCACCTGTTGTGCTGCCTCAAGCCCAGGTCAACCAGATGTTCGGCAGCACAATCGACGTTCTGCCAGAACACCGTGGTTCAACAGGCAGTAATGACAATGACAGAGAAGAAGGGCGGGCAGATGAAGACGCCCGTGAGGGCGAAGCTGAGGCAGAGGCTGAGGGCGAAGGCGAGGCCGAGGCCGAAGCAGAAGGCGAAGGCGAAGCCGTCGCTGAAGGAGAAGGCGAAGAAGGCGAGGGCGAAGAAGAAGGTGAGTTAGAAGCCGAGGCGGAAGCTGAAGCTGAGGGCGAAGGCGAGGGCGAAGCAGTAGCCGAAGGTGAAGGAGATGCCGAAGCAGAAGGCGAGGCGGAAGCCGTCGCTGAAGAGGGCGGTGAAGCAGAAGGCGAGGCGGAAGCTGTCGCTGAAGAGGGCGGTGAAGCAGAAGATGAGGCGGAAGCTGTCGCTGAAGAGGGCGGTGAAGCAGAAGACGAGGCGGAAGCTGTTGCTGAAGAGGGCGGTGAAACCGAGGGCGAAGCCGTCGCAGAAGCTGCTGGTGTTTTGGACGGCAACGATGCTGATGAAAATACAGCCGACGCCGGTGGTGGCGATGACGGCGAAGATGTCGACGACCTGGACGAAGGTGAAGCAATTGCCGAGGCTACAGGCACAGGTGAGAACGCTGAGGAAGATGCAGAATTAATTGCCTCCGGTGCGGACGCCGAAGATGTGTCCCTGGCTCGTGCAGCGGCAGAGATTGCTGCGGAAGCAGCCCGTGCAGAAGGCATGACAGAAGAAGAAGCCGAAGAAGCAGGTGAGCTGGCCTTCTCGTCAGTTCTGTCGGGCGAATCATCTGTTGCTGATTTGATTGAGACAGCAGCTGGTGGCGAACAAGATGATGATACCGGCAATGACGACACGGGCGGTGGTCAGGATGATCCAGATGTCTTCGGTGGTGAAGACCCTTATGATGCAGAAGTAGCCGAGGATGCGACAGAAGCCCCAACAGAGGCTCCAACCGATGCGCCTACGGAGGCGCCAACCGACGCGCCGACCGAGGCTCCTACGGAGGTCCCAACCGAAGCGCCGACCGACGCTCCAACAGAGGCTCCAACAGAGGCTCCGACCGAAGCTCCAACAGAGGCGCCGACCGAAGCTCCAACGGAGGCTCCGACCGAAGTTCCAACAGAGGCTCCAACCGAAGCACCGACCGAAGCTCCGACTGAAGAGCCGGTTGCGGATGCACCTGATCTGGCAACAGCGGATGCAAGCGGTACCGAAGATACGGCTATTACCCTTGATATTACCGCCGCCGTAACAGACGAAGCCGAAAACCTGACGCTGTCGATTGATGGCATACCTGAAGGCGCTGTCCTGACATCAGGTACGGACACCTTCACGGCAACGGCTGATAGCAGTTCCGTTGACATTACAGGTTGGGATTTAACTAACCTGACCGTTACACCGCCGGCAGATTCGGACACTGATTTTTCCCTCAATGTCACGGCAACTTCTACTGAAGAAACTGACGTGGCATCTACGTCCGGTACGATTAACGTTTCTGTTGCCGCCGATGCGGATGCCCCAACGCTGGTTCTGAATGACGTAACGGCGTCCGGTACAGAAGACACCGCGATCACACTGCCTGATATTACGTCTTCCCTGACGGACGTGGATGGGTCGGAAAGTTTGTCGCTGAGCATTGGTGGCATTCCTGCAGGTGCGACCCTGACGTCGGGCACAGACACTTTTACCGCTCCTGAAGGTGGCGGGACCGTTGATGTGACAGGTTGGGATTTGACCGACCTGACGATTACTCCGCCAGCCGATTCAGATGAAGACTTCAGCCTGAGTGTCACATCCACCTCGACGGAAGCAGATGCAGGTGATGCGGAAACAGTTGTGGGCACCATTGGTGTTTCTGTCGCCGGTGACGCCGACGCGCCGACGCTGAAACTTGTCGATGTATCCGGCGCTGAAGATTCTCCGATTGCTCTGGATATCTCTGCTGGCCTGACCGATACGGATGGTTCGGAAACTTTGCTGGTTCGGATCAGCGATGTGCCAGAGGGTGCCACGCTTTCTTCCGGCACCAATATGGGCAATGGCAACTGGTCTGTGGCCCCGACTGATCTGGAAGGCCTGACGATTACGCCACCAGCCGATTCCGATGCCGATTTTGACCTGACGGTAACTGCGACCTCGATGGAATCTGGTGCCAGCTCAACGACGTCCTCCACCTTCAGTGTAACAGTTACCGGTGTTGCGGATGCACCTGATGTAACTGCCACCGATGTAAGTGGCAACGAAGACACCGTAATCGCACTTGATCTGACCTCCAGCTTTAGCGATACCGATGGCTCCGAAGTCATGAGCATTGCCATCAGCGGTATTCCGGATGGCGCGGTTTTGAGTTCTGGCACTGACAGCATCACCGTCATCAATGGCGTGGCGGTTGTTGGCCAGGATCAGCTGGCAAATCTGGCTATTCAGCCTGCTGCCGATGATGACAGCGATTTCTCGCTGACCATGACAGCGACAACTTCCGAAGACGGAACGTCAGCGACTTCATCCACTGTCTTCAATGTGGATGTCACAGGCGTTGCTGATACGCCAACGGTGACCGTTGCAGATGCCTCTGGCACAGAAGATGTAGCCATCGACCTGAACATCTCGACCGGTGTGACGGACACATCAGAAAGCATCACCAGCATCGAGATCACTGGTGTGCCGGATGGTGCTTCTCTGAACGCCGGTACTTCCAGCACTGTGGATGGTGTGACAACCTGGACATTGTCCGAAGGTGACCTGTCCGGCCTGCAAATTACCCCGACCCCTGATTCGGATGCCGACTTTGCCCTGACGGTGACATCAACATCAACGGATGGCACCGATACAGCCACCACGTCCGGCACCATCCAGGTCTCGGTTGCGGCAGATGCGGATGCACCGACCCTGACCCTGGAAGCCACAACGGCAACCGGTACCGAAGACACGGCCATCGACCTGCCGGATATTACTTCCGGTCTGACCGATACGGATGGCTCGGAAAGCCTGAGCTTGAGCATTGGCGGCGTGCCTGCCGGTGCGGTTCTGACCGACGGTACAAACACATTCACTGGTGACGGCAGCTCAAGTGCTGACATGTCCGGCTGGGATTTAACCAGCCTGCAGGTAACACCGCCAGCTGATTCAGATGCTGACTTTGACCTGACGGTAACTTCGACGTCCACTGAAACCGATGGCGGCGATACTGCCTCAACAGTTGGCACAATCTCGGTATCTGTTGATGCCGATGCGGACGCACCGACCCTGAACGTTTCCTCGGCCTCTGGCACAGAAGATATTGCCATCGACCTGAATATCTCGACCGGTGTAACCGACACATCAGAAAGCATCACCAGCATCGAGATCACTGGTGTGCCGGATGGCGCCACTCTGAACGCTGGTACATCCAGTACTGTGGATGGTGTCACAACCTGGACCCTGTCCGAAGGTGATCTGTCCGGTCTGCAAATCACCCCGGCACCGGATTCAGATGCCGACTTTGCCCTGACGGTGACATCAACATCAACGGATGGCACTGATACAGCCACCACGTCCGGCACCATTCAGGTCTCGGTTGCGGCAGACGCTGATACACCAACTCTTGATTTGAGTGCAACTTCCGCCTCGGGTGTTGAAGATACCGCGATTGATCTGCCAGATATTACCTCCGGTCTGACTGACACGGATGGCTCGGAAAGCCTGAGCTTGAGCATTGGCGGTATTCCTGCCGGTGCGGTTCTGACCGACGGTACCAACAGCTTTACCGGTGACGGCAGCGCAAGTGCCGACATGTCCGGCTGGGACCTGACCAGCCTGCAAATCACACCGCCTGCTGGATCGGACGTTGATTTTGATCTGAATATTACATCGACTGCAACGGAAACTGCTGGCGGCGATACGGCTTCCAGCTTTGGGACTATCGCGGTTTCTGTGGCTGGCGATGCCGACGCACCGACGCTGGAAATCACTGGCGACCCTACCGTCGGAACAGAGGATACGGCAATTGCTTTGCCGGATATCTCCGCGACCTTGGTTGATTCTTCTGAAACATTGACTGTCACGATTGCTGATATTCCTGAAGGCGCCGTTTTGACATCTGGTACGGATACCTTCACAGCCCCTGCCGGTGGCGGTTCGGTTGATGTCACAGGTTGGAACCTCGATAACCTGACGATCACGCCACCTGCCGATTCGGATGTTGATTTTGTCCTGAACGTAACGGCGACGTCTGTTGACGGGGCGGATACGGCCTTTACTGGAGGCACAATCAACGTTTCGGTTGCAGCCGATGCAGACGCGCCGACTTTGACTCTGGAAGCCACGACAGCAACCGGTACAGAAGATACGGCCATCAACCTGCCGGATATCACTTCCGGTCTGACCGATACGGATGGCTCGGAAAGCCTGTCCTTGAGCATTGGCGGCGTCCCTGCCGGTGCCACGATCACATCGGGCACGGACAGCTACACAGCACCTGACGGTGGTGGGACAGTTGATGTGTCGGGCTGGGATTTGACCAACCTGCAAATCACCCCCGCAGCAGATTCTGATGCTGACTTTGATCTGACCGTGACTTCGACGTCCACCGAGGCCGATGGCGGCGATACCGCCTCAACGGTTGGCACGATCTCGGTCTCTGTTGATGCGGATGCGGATGCACCAACCCTGAACGTTTCTTCAGCCTCTGGCACAGAAGATGTTGCCATCGACCTGAATATCTCGACCGGTGTGACCGACACATCAGAAAGCAT
>Ga0233429_1001575_pt1 | contig 26447 bp, 14 predicted proteins | sample SI_118_April2016_3_FD_179879 | JGI IMG/M metagenome (GOLD analysis project Ga0233429, IMG submission 179879) | Seawater microbial communities from Saanich Inlet, British Columbia, Canada - SI_118_April2016_135_MG | ecosystem: Environmental > Aquatic > Marine > Inlet | place: Canada: British...
CTCATCTGTAATTACGAACTTTTCTTTATGGTATCCACCCTTATCATCGGGCTGTACAAAATCTATCTCACCTGAGACCATATTAAACCTACCTTCGTCATATAGGTCCAGAAGTAGTTTATAAAATACTAGCTGACGCTTATAATTCCCGTCTGAAGTTTTTGTATTGCCTTCTATCACATTTCTGCTTTTTGGCTTTCCTGTCTTATAGTCCACCACGTCCACACTTCCATTGCTATCCAATACTTCTATCTTATCCAAATTCCCTCGTAATTTAATACCTTCAAACAATACACTAACCTTAAATTCATTGAGTATCTTTTCTATTCCAGAATTCTTCCAGCTCTCTTTATAGGTATCATAGTATCCAGAGATCGCATCTTTACCCTTTTCAAACGTCTCTTTATATTCACTTTCCGAAAACGGCTGACTACTTAAATAATCTTCAAACAAAACCAAAAGTTCATCTTTTCCAATCAATTCTCCACTCTCTAACTTATCAAACAAATCTTTAAGCGTATAATGCACAGCATTACCAAACATCATATGCTTATTTGATGCCTTAGGTATACGTAAAAGTGAACTATAGAAATAATTCCACGGACATTCTAAGTAGTTGTTTAAAGCTGTTACAGAAAGTCCTTGCTCTTTAAATAATTCATTTAGAAAATCCTTATCTTTTACAGAAATTTTAATATCTTTTTTAGGTATTAGGAACTCTTCTTGCTTCACACTACTTTCAAAAGAATCTACACTAGACTCTTCTATATATTTAGCGTCAATTTCTTCTATAAACTGAGAGGGAAGTTGAGCTCCTCCGTTTTCCCCTTCTTTAGAGTAGCTTATATTCACACCAAGTCTTGCGCGAGTAAGCGCTACATAAAAGAGCCTTCTGTCGTCGTCATTATTACCATCTTCGTCTTTTTCAAGTGCTTTCACAGGAACTTTAAAGTGCTCTATCATTCGTTTATTCCCCCAATGCTTGTCGTATACGCCTACAATATATACCCAATCAAACTCAAGACCTTTAGACTTATGTGCTGTCATTAAGCGCACTTTCTTTGGAATAATAGATTTAGAGTCTTTCTTTACCAAAATATTATGCTCTTCAAGCAAATCTATATGTTCTATAAAATCAGTTAGTTTGTATTCTCTATGATTCTCTACAAGCTTTCTTGCAGTGTCAAAGAACCCAGAGAGTTTAGCTATTTTCTCTGTCGCTTCTTGCCCTCCAAGTAGGTGATTTAAAAATCCAGATTCTTCTACCACAATCTCAAGGAGCTCAGTAAGAGATCTATTTTTAGAAAAACTTTTCCATGAATTTATTAAACTATATAATTTATGTAATTTTTTATATTCTTCTACTCCAGCTTCTTTGATATTTTCTTCTATTTTTAATATATCGTATATATTTATTTTTGTTTTTTTAGAATATGCAGAGAGTTTATATATATCAAGCCCATCAAGACCGAGGAAATCCGCATGGAGTACTGGAAGTATCATCTCATCATTACCCAGATCATTGACGGCACGAAGAAGTGAGATAAGTTTGCGCATATCATTATCAAGTAAGATATTTTGATCAGACTCTACTACAAACGGGATATTATTCTTCTCAAAGATCTGCATTATAGCGTCCACGTCTTTATTGTTTCTATAAAGTATAGCTATCTCCTCTGCTGGCACACCTTGGTCAAGTTTTTCCTTAATATCTTTTGAAAGAAATAGATACTCATATCCTTGTTTTGAAAATGCTCGTAGTCCCACTTTACTTCCACCAGTAACATCCTCCCTACCTTTCAGCACTTCCCGAGGATTATCCTCAGGAGAAGGCTCTGTAGAGCTATTTATTAGAGAATGTGCGGAATCAAGTATATGCTGATATGAGCGATAATTCTGCAAAAGCGTCACAGAAATTGCATTCTTATATAAATTCTTAAAGTACAAAAAGTTCTCAAGTGATGCGCCTTGGAATCTAAATATAGCTTGCTTCTCGTCCCCTACTATAAAAAGATTTGGATTCTCGTGGTAACTTGCCAAAAGCTCTAGGAGTCTGTTCTGTGAATTGTTTGCATCTTGATGTTCATCAGCAAGCACGTACTGATACTCTTCTTGCAAAGAAAGCAAAAGATCAGCATCACCCTCAAGCGCTTTGATAGTCTCTATAATCATATCCTCATAATCATAAAGCTTTCGCTCTCTTAACTGTTCTTCGTATGATTCATAAATAAGTGCAAGTTCTGTGTTTTTCTCAATCTTTTTTTCAAGGGCACTATATTTACCTTTCATCTTTCCTTTATGTGCACCCTTCTCGTGATACAAGTCGTCTATTGTTTTAAATTCGTCATGCTGACTCATAACAGCTTTTGCTAATTCCTCTGGAGAAATGTTTTCCCTCTTAAGTTCACTGATTTTACCTCTTATAGAATTTAGATAAAAGAAATTATCACCGAACGGCTTTAACTTTTTTAAATCAGACTTTTCTATAATATCTTTAAGTATTGATATCTTTTCTATGTCGTTTAAATGGTTTGCACCAATAATCTTTGGGAATGAATCAGGAAAGCGCCGTATCACCTCATTACAAAATCCATGGAATGTAAAAATCCCTACGCGATACCCTGCGGAACCTATAATCTCTACAAGCCTTTTACGCATAGAAAACACACCTGACTCTGTAAAAGTAAGTGCTAGTATGCTGTCTGGTGTAGCATCTGTCTTTTGTAGTATATTTGCTATGCGAAGCGTAAGGATTTGTGTCTTACCTGTACCAGGACCAGCAATAACCATCACAGGACCTTCAATAGCATCTACAGCCTGCCTCTGCTGAGTATTGAGCTTATTATATAGCCCCTGAAATTTCGGAGTCGTTACCATTAGGTTGATTATATCACAACCGAGTAGAGGTTATTTTAATGCAATCCTACCTGATATTCATATAGATATTTATATACTCCGTCTTTTATTCTTATGAGATCATCATGTTTTCCTTCTTCCACAACTTTACCTGCTTTGAAGACTAAAATCTTATCTGCTTTTCTTACCGTACTTAACCTATGAGCTATAACAAATGTAGTTTTATCTTCCATGAGTCTCTCCAAAGACTCTGTAATAAATTTTTCTGTCTTTGCATCAAGTGCGCTTGTTGGCTCATCAAGGATTAAGATTTTTGGATTTCTAAGCATTGCGCGCGCAATAGCTATACGTTGCTTCTGCCCAACAGAAAGTCGTATACCACGCTCGCCCACAACTTGACCATATTTCTTTGGAAACTGCTCTATAAATACATCAGCGTGTGCTTCTTTTGCTGCATTTTTCATTTCTTCATCAGTTGCTTTAAAACTACCGTATTTTATATTATGCTTTACTGTATCGTTAAATAATACTGGCTCTTGTGGCACTATCGCGATGTTTTGACGGATAGATTTAAGACTTGTATCTTTAGTATCATAACCATCAATAAGCACACCTCCTTTAGTCGGAAAATAATATCCAGAAACGAGTTCCATAGCTGTACTTTTACCAACCCCAGATTCACCAACAAGTGCTACAGTCTCTCCAGGATTAACCTTGAAATTAATTCCTTTTAATACGGTCGGCTCATTTTTCTTATATGCAAAAAATACATTCTTAAATTCAACACTTCCCTTAAAATCATTACCGTTAAGAGTATTTTTACTATTCTCATATTCTTCTGTTGGTAATTCTAATATTTTTTCAACACGCTCTAATGCTAATATTCCATTTTGGATTGTTTGCCATTGTCGTCCTAAAACTACAAAAGGTCCAAAAATCATAGCTGCATAACCATTAAGGGCAATGAGTTCACCTATAGTAATACTACCTTTTTGGATTAAACCAACGGATACTATGAATATAGAAATTTGTGTAAATAGGACTATTACTCTTTGATAAAAATTAACATTTGACCAAATCATCTGAACTTTATTCCAAATATTAACTGCACTTATTACAAACCTATTTCGTATCTTCTTTTCCTCATATGATTCAGCGCCAGACTGCTTTACTGTTTGAAAATTTATAATTGAATCATGTGCATGTCCAAATGCATTACCCCACAACTCATAACCTTTTCGTTGTAAAACTACAATCGGAGGAACTATTATAAATAATGTTACTACATACAAAATTATACCTACGATCAAAATAGACGCTAGTAATAAATTAATATAAGCAGCTATTATAAGTCCAATAAATACACTAAAAATTTGCGGTGCAAGACTTATAATTACATCTCCCAATAGAGTATTCAATGAATTACCAGCACGAGTGATTTTGTCCCAAACTTCACCTGTTTTATTTTCTTTATGAAAAGATAACGGTAAATTTAACAAATGAGCAGTTGATATGACCACATATTCTGCATGTGCTAATATACTAATCTTTCTACTTTTTCTATCTATAATCCAATCAGATAAGTTAGCAAAGATTTGTATAAATCCAAACAATATAACAAGAGCCATCCAAAGTGGGATTGTATAACTAAAATATTCTACCATCTTAGAAACATTTAATATTGCATCAAAAAAACTTCCGACAATATATGGTACCGCAGCATTTGCAAAACCTGATATGACACCAAGAAAAGACAGGAGTATTATTTCCTTTTTGTATTTAAATAAATATTTAAATAGGATTTTAAATCCTTTTTTTGATGGTTTTCTTCTATTTTTCGACATATGTTACTATTATACCACAGTTTCTAACACCTCAACGCGTTGAGGTGTTAAAGATGGCTTAAAATAAAGGTATTTGCTCCCCAAGGACTGACCTCTCCCGTCGCGAAGCTCCTCCTCGAGGACAGACCTTCTTCCGCAAATGATTTTAGTAGTTGCGGAGGCGTGTTGCTTTTTCGTGTTTTTGGATTTTTTCGAGAGCTTTTGCTTCGATCTGACGAATACGCTCACGGGTTACTCCAAACTCTTTTCCAACTTCTTCAAGTGTATGATAAATGCCGTCTGCAAGTCCGTTACGCATTTCAAGAATCTTCTTCTCTTTAGGTGATAGGTCGTCAAGAATCTCTTTAATCTGATCTGCTAGTATTCTAAGTGAAGTGTCTTGATCTGGTGAGGAAATCTTGTCATCTTTTATAAAATCTTCTAGTGTAGACTTCTCGTCGCCATCATCCCCTACTGGGCGCTCTAGTGATATAGTGTCTTGACTTATCTTTTCAATCTGATAGATTTTCTCAATCTCTATATCCATCTCTGTTGCTATTTCCTCTGCAAGTGGGTCACGCCCTAGGTCTTGTGAAAGCCTTCTGAAAACTTGTTTGTACTTTGCTATAGTTTCAACCATGTGCACAGGAATTCTAATAGTTCGTGACTGGTCAGCAAGCGCTCTTGTGATAGCTTGTCTTATCCACCATGTGGCATAAGTAGAAAACTTATAACCTTTTGTATAATCAAACTTGTCTACTGCTTTAAAGAGTCCTAAGTTCCCCTCTTGTATAAGGTCAAGGAGTGTAAGGTCAGGCGAACGCCCAACATAACGCTTCGCAATAGACACCACAAGACGCAAGTTAGCGCGCGCAAGTAAATTCCTCGCTTCACTGTCACCGTCTAGTATTCTTTTAGCAAGCTCCCTTTCTTCTACACCTTTAAGGAGTGGGTATTGCCCTATCTCTCGCAGATACATTTGAATAGAGTCATGTGAAGATATTTCACTTCCGCGTTTATACGTGTTTTTCTTTGCAATTAATTCGGCATTTGAATCATCAAGCATCCCACCACTTTCAAGTACATCTATATTTGCCGTACTAAATCTCTCATATAATTCTTCTAAGAAAACAATGTCTTCTTCTATCGCTGGAAATTCTTTTAGGATTTCATCATATGTCACAAAACCTCTCTGGCGTCCATTTGCTAAAAGTTGATCTGCTTTCTTTTGTATATCTTTTGCTTTTTTACTTACAACCTTTTTCTTCTTTGGTGCAGTAACTTTCTTTTTCTTTACAAGAGCTTTTTTAGGTTTCTTCTTTGGTATTTTCTTTACCACCTTCTTTTTAACACTTTTCTTTACAGGAACTTTTTTCTTGCCCTGAGCTTGTCGAAGGGTCTTTTTAACACTCTTAGCCTTAACAGCTTTTTTAGCTGGAGACTTTCCCTGCCTGCCGGCAGGCGGGTTTTTTGAAACTACTTCCTTTTTTATTTTTTTTGCCATATAATAGATTTTGTTAATGAGTGATAACGAGTTTTACTAAATCATCACCCCCTTCTTTTCGCGCAAGCGAAGCGCGCAAAAGGAGGGGGTTAAGTAGATAATAGTCACTATGTTCCTTTATCTGCTAAATTTGATAATTTATCCGAAAGTTCTTTATGCTTCTTTGTTAACTCGTCAATCTTTTTGTCTTCTGCGTCATTTGCTTCCACCGATCTGAGTTCTGTCGACACTCTCTCCATTTCTTCTTTTAGATACTCTTGTTCAAGATTGCTCAATAGCTCACCCACTTCTTCATCTAATCTTTCATCGTTCTCGTGTATTTTTTCTACTTCAAATAGTAATTCTTCTATATTATCTTGCTTTTGCGTAAGATGCAAAGATTTTTCTTTTCCCATTATTCGTTCTAACTCTTTTTCTGTCTTTTCTATATCTATTGCAGATTCTCTCAAACTCTTTTGCCATATTAATATACCTGCTATCTTATCTTTTATAGAGTCCTTTTTATTTAATTTTTCTTTTGGACTAACTGTAGTGGAACTATGTTCTTCCACCTGTCCTTTTATATCGTCTGGTATTTTACTAAGCTCTTCTCTTACAACACTATCTGAGAGCCCGAGTTTTCCTGCAAAGATTGATATGAAATGTTCTTGATCAATTTTATTTGAAATTCTCGCAATATAAGGAAGGACTGTTTTTGAGGCTTCTAATAATAACTTCCTTTTATCATCTACTGTTTCTAATAGAATATTTAAAGAAAATTCTACAATATGCTTTGCATCTCTTATTGCTCCCTTCCATTCTTCTTTACCTGCCTTGTCGGCAGACAGGTCTTTCTTAATTACGTCTGCTGGATCTTCGCCATCTTTAAGGTGGGTGACTTTAACATCCATCCCGCTTTGAAGCCCCATGACAGCACTTTTGCCAGATGAAGCTACCCCTGCCTTGTCTGAGTCAAATGCGAGTACTATGTTCTCTGACAATCTCTTGAGAAGCCCTATATGATCTCCTGTTAGCGCAGTACCAGAAAGTGCAACTGTATTAGTAAAGCCTGCCTGATGTGACATAAGCAAGTCCATCTGCCCTTCTACAACAATAGAGAAATTCAACTTTCTGATTGAAAACTTTGCTCTATCATAACCATAAAGTATCTTTGACTTACTAAACAGGACAGTCTCAGGAGAGTTTATATATTTTGCAGACTTTTCATCATCCTTAAAGATTCTACCTGAAAATGCAACCACTCTACCTGAATTATCAAAGATTGGGAACATTATCCTGCCACGAAATCTATCATAATATTCAGCTCCTCCCTCCTTTTTCTTTATAAGACCCACTTTCTCTATTTCCTGTACACTATATGTCTTTTTCAGATGATCATACAGACTACTCCATGAATCACCAGCATATCCGATACGCCAATCTGTCACTGTTTTTCCTTCTAGTCCACGATCTTTCAGATACTTTTGAACTTCTGTATTTTTTTTCAAACTTTCTACAAAAAATACTATAGCTTCCTCCATAACAGAATAAAGTCGTGATTTCTCATCTTTGTCTTGCTTGTTTTCAAACACAATCTGAACCCCTGCTTTTTCTCCTAAGACTTTAAGTGCCCCGACAAAATCTAAACCTTCAAAAGCCTCCACAAACGAAAAGACATCTCCCTTTGCATTACAACCAAAACAGTAATAAGAGTTTCTAGTTGGCGATACAAAAAACGAAGGTGTCTTTTCATTATGAAATGGGCATCTTGCTCTGAAGTTACTCCCTGCTTTTTCTAATTTTACGTACTGTGAAACTACATCAACGATCCCAAGTTTTTCTTTTATTTGTTCAACTTGTGATGACATGATAGATTTTTTCCGCGAACGGAGTGAGTGGTTAAAAAATTATCATCCCCTTCTTTTGCGCGTCTAGCGAAAAGGAGGTGGATTTTGGATTTTATAAATTTATACTCTCCTACTTATCCCACCTCCTTTTCCAGTTGATATACTGGCAAAAGAAGGGGGTTTAGAAAATTATAGTCGCTTCGCTCTTTAATTTTCTAAATCTTCTAATTCGTCGCCTGTTCCATTTACTATTTCATCAATCATTTCTGCTTTAGCACTTCCCTTGAATCCTGTTCCTGCTGGAATAAGTCTTCCTATAATAACATTCTCTTTTAGTCCTACGAGCTTGTCTTCTCTTCCTCTGATAGCTGAATTTATAAGTATTTTTGTAGTATTTTGGAATGATGCGGCTGACAAGAAACTCTTTCTTGAAAGTGATACTTCTGACATCCCGAGTACTAGAGATTCGGCAACCGGCTCTATATTACCAGCCTCTTTTGCTCTCTCTACTGCACGATCAAACTCATGACTCTCAACAATATCTCCTGTTGTAATACTGTCGTCTTCTGACTCTTTAACCTTTAGTCTTGAGAACATCTGTTTTATGATAACCTCTGTATGCTTTCTAGAGATTGAAGCTCCTTGTAATTCATAAATCTTATTAATTTCACTAATTATATAGTCTTGCGTTTTCTTTCTTCCTGCAAACTTAAACAGCTCGTCTATATTAGCTGAACCGTCAGTCAAGAATTGCCCTTTAACAACCTTCTCACCTACACTTACAAGAGACATTCTTCTGAAGTTAACAGTATACTCTGTGTTTTTCTTAGATTTTGCCGCTTTCTCGCCACCGTCTGGAAGAAGTATGATTACTTTTTCTTTCTCATCGCTTTGTATTTCTGAGATAACACCATCAACATGTGCAATAACTGCTGGGTTCTTAGGTGCTCGTTTTTCAAACACTTCATCAACACGTGGTAGACCTTGCGTCACGTCACCTCCGACAGACGCTGCACCTCCGGCATGCTTTGTGTTCATAGTAAGCTGTGTACCAGGTTCACCGATAGCTTGTGCTGCAATAGTACCTACCGCTTCACCTATTGCCACCATAACGCCCGTTGTCATATCAACACCATAACAACCCTGACATATTCCTTGTTTTGTCTTACACACCATTGGAGAACGAACACTTACACTCTCTACTCCTGCATCCTCAATCTTCTTTGCTTCTTCAGGTGTTAGAAATGTTCCTTTTTTGACTAATACTTTTCCTTTTGAATCTTGAGCGTCAGCTGCAAGGATTCTACCTTTTATGTTTTTTGCAATTGATATCTCAAGTCCTGATGCGCTTATCTTGTTTATGATAACTCCTTCTTTCACACCACAATCCTTCTCTGTAATAATAGCGTCTTGTGCAACATCAAAGAGTCTTCTTGTAAGATACCCCGCTTTCGCAGTTTGAAGAGCAGTATCGGCAAGACCTTTTCTTGAACCGTGTGTAGTAATAAAGTATTCAATAGGTGTAAGCCCCTCTTTCATCGAAGCAATAATAGGGAATTCAATAGTATCTCCTTTAGTGTTTTGCATAAGCCCAACCATACCTGCCATTTGTGTAATCTGCCCAATAGAACCTCTAGCACCTGACTTCCACATATCGTATACTGATCCATCTTTTTGCAGAGTATCTGGGATTTGTTTTTCAATATCATTTTTTGCTCCGATCCATGTTTCAATATTCATTCTTCTTTTTTCACCTCTTGAAAGTAGACCTTCGTTGTATTGGCCTGAAATCTCTCTTGATCTTTCTTTTGCTCCTTTAATAACTTCTTTTTTGCCATCAGGTACGATAACATCGTCTATTCCCCATGTAATACCAGAATGAGTTACGTACTTGAATCCGAAGTTCTTTATTTTGTTTATGATAGCTGGAATACGCTCTAGTCCGTATACTTTTATAAGATCTTCTACAAGCGTCATCATACTTCTGTTGTTTATGTCATAGTCAACATATGGATAATCGTTTGGAAGAGTACTGTTAAATAGAATCTTTCCTACTGATGTTTCAAATGGCTTACCTTCAAACTTAGCGTACCGCTCTTTATCAGACGGAAGTACTTTTATCTTTGCTCTAAAGCCAAGCTCACCGAAATCATATGCTGTGATCGCACTGTTTGGAGATGAGAATATCTTTCCTTCTCCTTTGTCGCCTTCAAGAATCTTTGTCATCCAATAACACCCAAGTACGATATCAAGCATCTTTGTAGATACCACAGGATCACCATTACCAGGTTTAAGGATATTTTTATTTGCAGATATAATGTTTTTTGCTTCTGCTTGCGCTTCTTTTGAAAGTGGTACGTGAATAGCCATCATGTCACCGTCGAAGTCTGCGTTAAATGCAGGACATACAAGCGGATGCACTTGAATAGCATTTCCTTCAATAAGGATTGGTTTGAAGCCTTGTATACCCTGTCTGTGAAGTGTTGGCGCACGGTTAAGAAGTACGTATTTACCTTCAATAACCTCTTCTAGTATTGCCCATACTTCAGGGATTCCTTCGTCTATTAACCTTCCTGCACCACGAATATTGTAAGCAAGTTCTCTTTCAAGGAGTTTTGAAATAATGAATGGTCTAAATAGCTCAAGTGCCATGTGTTTTGGAACACCACATTCATCAAGCTTAAGATCAGGACCAACAACAATAACAGATCGTCCAGAGTAGTCTACACGTTTTCCAAGTAAGTTCTGTCGGAAGTATCCTTGCTTTCCTTTTAGATAATCAGAAAGTGATTTTAGTGGTCGTCTTTGAGCCTGACTCATTGCAGAGAAAAGAGTATTACCATGACGTATTGAGTTATCCAGAAGCGCATCTACAGCTTCTTGCAAGATTCTTTTTTCGTTTCGTAAGATTACGTCTGGTGCATTGATATCTTTTAACTTTCTAAGACGATTATTTCTGTTGATTACCCTTCTATATAGGTCGTTGACATCAGATGTAGCATGTCGTCCACCTTCAAGTGCTACCATTGGGCGAAGTGCCGGTGGTATAACAGGAATACGTACCATAAACATCCATTCTGGTCTTATACCCGATGCATCCATTGACCTTATAAGGCTTAATCTTTTGTTAAGCTTTTCTCGCTCTACTGAACCAGCTTTTTCAAGTGCTGTCTCTAGCTTTTCTATTAGCTTTTTAAGATCTAACTTTTTGAAAATATCATAAATAGCTTCAGCTCCGATACCTGTCTCAAAAAGTGTTCCGTATTTAATAATATATTTATGGTATACAATCTCATCTAACACTGCACCTTCTTGTATGCTTTCTATCTCTTTTTTTGTTTCTAAAAATAATTCTTTAAGTCTTGTTTTAGTTTTTTCGTCATTTGCAGATTTTACTTTTGTTTTGTATTCAGTATCAAGCTCCTTTAGAAGCCTTACTTTTTCTGCATCAATAACTTTTGTAATAATATAACCAGCAAAGTAAATAACCTTCTCTACATCTGAAGCAGAGATCCCAAGCACTAAAGAAATCCTAGATGGAATACTTCGCAAGAACCAAATATGTGATACCGGTGTTGAAAGCTCAATATGTCCCATTCGTTCTCTACGAACTACTGACCGTGTAATCTCCACTCCACATCGTTCACAAATAATCCCACGGTAACGAATCCCTCTGTATTTTCCACAATAACATTCGTAATCCTTTTCTGGACCAAATATTTTCTCATCAAAGAGACCTGCTTTCTCTGCACGTTGTGTTCTGTAGTTTATAGTTTCAGGCTTTGTAACCTCACCAGATGACCAATCCAAGATAGTATCAGGAGATGCAACTTTCAGAGAAACTACATTGAAGTTCTCTGTGTTGAAATGCTGTTTGTTGTTGTTTTTATTTATCATAATAATAGAGATTATTTCTTAAGCTGAATATCAAGAGATAGTCCGCGAAGGTTATTAAGTAATACATTAAATGATGCTGGTGTATGAGGATGCTTAATACGCTCTCCTTTAACTATCGCATCAAACGTTTCTGAACGACCTAATATGTCATCTGATTTTACAGTAAGCATTTCTCGCAGTGTATATGCGGCTCCATATCCAAGAAGTGCCCACACTTCCATCTCTCCAAACCTTTGTCCTCCTGACTGTGCTTTTCCTCCAAGTGGCTGCTGTGTAATAAGTGAGTATGGACCTATTGAACGCATGTGTATCTTGTCTTCCACCATGTGATGAAGTTTTAAGATATACATGTATCCTACAGACACATCCTGATCAAACAGCTCACCTGTTCTACCATCGTGAAGTGGCATCTTTCCGTCCTCATTGAAGCCAGCTTCTTTAAGCTCAGCTTTTATCTCTCCTTCATTAGCACCTGCAAAAGAAGGAACTATAGCTTGGTAATTAAGAGTTTTTGCTGCAAGCCCTAAGTGAAGCTCCAAGATCTGCCCCAAGTTCATTCTAGATGGCACACCAAGAGGTGTTAGGATAACATCCACTGGCTCTCCGTCCTCTGTATATGGCATATCTTCTTCAGGAAGTATTGTTGAGATAACACCTTTGTTACCGTGTCGTCCCGCAAGCTTGTCTCCTACTGAAACATTTCGCATTTGGGCCACTGTAATATGAATTCGCTTTATAACACCTGATTCAAGGTTATCTCCGTTTTCTCGTGTAAATACTTTTACACCAATAACTCTTCCCTTCTTACCACCCTCTAAACGAAGTGACGTATCTTTTACATCTTTTGCTTTTTCTCCGAAGATAGAACGTAGAAGTCTTTCTTCTGGTGTAAGTTGTGATTCACCCTTTGGTGTTACTTTACCTACTAGGATGTCGCCTGTTCTTACTTCAGCTCCGATTCTAATAATACCGTCTTCATCTAAGTTTTTAAGTTTACCTTCTCCTACATTTGGAATGTCGTGAGTAGTTACCTCAGGACCTAACTTTGTGTCTCGTACATTGACTTCAAATTCATCTATTCTAATAGATGTAAATTTACTATCTTTTACAAGTCTTTTAGATAAAATAATCGCATCTTCGTAGTTTGATCCAAACCAAGGGATAAAAGCAACTCGTACGTTTTGCCCAAGAGCTATCTGACCACCGTCTGTTGATGATGTGTCTGCTAGTAGGTCTCCCTTTTTAACCTTTGCTCCAAGCTCCACTGCTGGTCGCTGATGAAATACTGAAAATGCATTTGTCTTCTGGAAATTAACAAGAGGATATTCATTCTTCTCTCCTTTAGAACTTTCTACTACAATTTTCCTAGCATCTAATCCTGTTACAATACCGTCTGTTTTTGAGATCACTACACGCCCAGTATCACGTACGATATCCTTTTCAATACCTGTTGCAACCAAAGGAACTTCAGGAACTATAGAAGGAGTAGCTTGTTTCTGCATGTTTGATGCCATAAGTGCACGTCCTGCATTATTGTGCTCTAGGAATGGAATCGTTGAAGTAGCAGCAGAAAATGCCTGATTTGTAGCAACGTCAATGAAATGTACGTCTTCTCTCTTTACAAGATCAGGTTCACCACCCACTCTAACCTCTACAGATTCTGCTGTTATATTTTTATTTTCATCATATGCTGTTGCGGCATGTGCGATGTTGTACTGCTCTTCTTCGTGCGCATTAAAATAAACTATTTCATCTGTAATCTTTCCATCAACAACTTTTGCATATGGTGTTTCTATCATTCCATATTCATTGATACGTGCATACGTTGCAAGCCTTAGAATAAGACCGATGTTAGGACCCTCAGGTGTGTGAATAGGACAAAGTCGCCCATAGTGTGATGGGTGTACGTCTCGTACTTCTACGCCCGCTCGCTTTCTGTCTAGACCTCCAGGACCTAAAGCTGAAAGAGTTCGTAGGTCTTCAAGTTCTTCTAGGACGTTTTGCTGACCCATGAACTTAGATAATTGAGAAGTTGTGAAGAATTCTTTTACGCTTGCTTGAAGTGGACGTGGGTTTATAAACTGAACTGGAAGCGTAGTGTCAGAATCTACAGTGGACATTCTGTCTTGAATATTTCTTTTCATTCGTGACATACCTACTCTAACCTTTTGCTGAAGCATTTCTCCAACGTATCGTACACGTCTAAAGCCAAGGTGGTCTATGTCGTCTGCTTCTGCTCTTGGTGTGTTGTTTAGCTCTACAATGTGGTTAACGATAGTTACAATGTCATCAAGCGATATTGACCTTCTGTCCATCTCACCTGAAGATAGCGCTTTATTAAACCTTTGATTAAAACGATGTCGTCCTACTGGAGAAAGATCGTATCTTTCTGTACTAAAGATTGAGTCTATAAACTCTTTTGCATGTGCGGGTGTTGCTGGGTCTCCGTCTCTTAGCTTTTTATGTATTTCAATATATGCTTCCTCTACTGTCTTTGCAGGGCTTAATTCAATAGCTTTAGTTATCATTTCTTTTGCATGCTTATTGTTTGCAAAAAGAGAGATCATATCTCTGTCAAAATGTGCTCCTAAGATACGCAAAAGTGACGTAACTGGGAATTTTCTTTTTCTGTCTATTTTTATATATACTACACCATCTGCTTCTGACTCTATCTCTATCCATGCTCCTCGTGCTGGGATTATCTTTGCTCCAAAGTGTATCTTTCCTTTAAGTTCTTGTGAGGTAAAGAATATACCAAAAGAACGAGCAAGTTGTGACACAACCACTCGTTCTATTCCGTTTATAATAAATGTCCCATGATCTGTCATCATAGGGAAATCAGTAAGGAAGATCTCTTGCTCCTTCTCGCTTCCTGTTGTTTTGTTTATAAGCTTTACAGTAGCGCGCAGAGGTGCGTCATACGAAAGCATGTTCTCTTTTGCATAATGTTCGCCAAATTTTGGCTTATCTATTTCAAAACTAACAAGCTGAAGCTCAAACTTTTTACCAGAATAGTCATTGATTGGAGAAATCTCTTTAAAGATTTCTTTTAGTCCGTCGCTTATAATCCATTGGAATGAATCCAACTGTGGTTTTATAAGATTTGGAAGTGGTACAAGAGGCTTCTTGAAACGCCCAAAGTGCTTTTGTTCTCTTTGTTTAGATGCAGTTTTTTTAGTATCCATATAATAGGCAATAAACCAGCACAACAAAGACCTCACCTTGTCGTATCGGCTATTTAATTAAAAAATATTTAACTATTTGCTCCTGTAAGCCAAGATAGAAATAATTAAAAAAGACTTATAATACCCCTCTACTCCCCTATAAAATATTGAAAAGCATCAAAAACACAATCAGATTCAGTAGTTTTATATAACCAAGAGAGTATACAGGAATGGCGGTTTAGAGTCAAGAGGGTTATCCACAGGGGGGATAAAAAGCAAAACCCCACACCAGCAAGTGCTAGGGGGGTTCGTGAGATCTCTAAGAGACTTTTAGTTACCAATTGAAGTAAAATCTAATAGTCAGTAAGAGACAAAATTGTTTGCGAAAAGAGCTTTTGGTTACCCGTCCTAAAATCAATGGTAACATATCGTAAAAGTGCTTTTCTATTTCCGTCCGACAATAATAAGGTACTATTTGTTCAATGGTCGATTTATAGGAGACTATAATTGTATCTACCTAATGTCCGCTCGACAAATGAACTGTTTTCGTCACCCGTTATATTTGTGACTTAGTTACCAATCTCTATCGTGTACCAGTAACCTATCTATATATTAGCATAGTGAGGATTTTGTGCAAGGGGTTATCCACAGGCGCCGAGGAGGAATTTCGATCCTTACAGGATCAGTACTTGCGCCGAGGAGGATTCGGTCACAAGTTGCTAAGTATTTGCGCCGAGGAGGAATTTCGATCTCTACGAGATCAGTACACCTTTCGTATCGTACTCGCTTCGCTCCGTGCGATATACTCAAGGTTTTCGAATCAAGATTCGGTCACGAATCACTAAATATTTTATTTCGTACCTCATAAAATACTAAGTGTTCTCGACCCCGCCTCATAAATGTGCTACTAGCACATTTCTTCCGGCTTTCGAATCCTCCGAGGTAAGCAACAATAAAAAACACCCTAGAATAAAACTAGGGTGTTTTTTATTGTTGTGCGCCGAGGAGGATTCGAACCTCCGTAGACCGAAGTCGATTGGTTTACAGCCAATTGCATTTGACCACTCTGCCACCGACGCAATGGTACTATGCTACCATTTTATCTGAATTTTTTGAAGCTTTAATATTACTCTTAACACTCTTTCTTTTCTTTTTTACATCAAAAGTAAACTCTTTGTCTTTAAAGCCAACTTCTATTGCCCCACCATCAACAAGCTCGCGTGAGATGATAGCTGACGCAACTTTCGTAAGTATTTTATTCTGTATCAAACGCTTAAGTGGTCGCGCACCGTACTGTGGGTTATAACCCTCTTTAGCAATATACTCAAGCGCTGCTGGCAATATGTTCAGCGTAATCCCCTTTGCAGCAAGCCTGTCTTCCACGGTCTTAACCTGAATCTTAACTATTTCTTTTATAGCCTCTGGTGTCAAAATATTAAACAATATCATCTCATCTAACCTGTTTAGGAACTCTGGTCTAAAGTAATCTTTCAGACTACCCATTACCCTACCTTTTGCATCTTCATATTGAGTATTTTTCTCTTCCTTCTTCACTGTTGTAAACCCGATATTTGTCATCTTGTCTATATGTTCTGAACCAATGTTTGAAGTAAGTATTATTACCGTGTTTTTAAAGTTAATTTTTCTTCCCTTTGCATCTGTAAGGTGTCCGTTATCTAAGACCTGAAGAAGTATGTTAAACACTTCAGGGTGCGCCTTTTCTATCTCATCAAAAAGTAGTACTGAGTAAGGCCTATGGCGTACAGTCTCAGTCAGCGAACCTGCATCTTCATGTCCTACATAACCTGGGGGCGCACCTATTATCTTAGATACAGAATGCTTCTCCATATACTCTGACATGTCCACTCGTATTAGAGACTTCTCGTCATCAAACATAAACTCAGTCAGAACTTTTGTAAGTTCTGTCTTACCCACTCCAGTTGGACCTAAGAATAAGAATGAGCCTATTGGTCGGTTAGGATCTGCTACTCCTGCACGTGAGCGCTTCACTGCGTCTGCAATTTTCTTAACTCCCTCGTCTTGTCCTACAATCTTTTCTTTAAGAGTTTCTTCCATTCTTCCTAACTTTTCAGCTTCTTCTTCAAGCATTCTGTTAACTGGGACATTAGTCCAACGAGAAACCACATCAGCAATGTCTGTCTCTGTGATCTCTTCTTTTAGAATCCTACGTGAACGCTGTAGCTTCTTAAGTCGTTTTGTTTTTGTTTCAAATTCTTTTTCTAGAGAGGGAAGTCGGCCGTATCTTATTTCTGCTGCCTTTGTAAGATCAGCTTGAGCTTCAGCTTGCTCTGCCTCTATACGAAGTGTCTCAAGTTCTTTCTTGATTTCTTTTATTTCACTAAGTGTTTCCTTTTCATTATTCCATTTAAGCTCTATTTCTTTCGTCTTCTCTTTCAGATCGGCTATGTCTTTATCAACTTTTTTAATACGCACTTTTGCTTGTGCACTACCAGAACCACCTAAGTCTTTCTTAAGTGCTTCTTTTTCTATCTCTAGTCGCATTATTCTTCTGTGTGCTTCTTCCAAGACAGGTGGCTTGTTCTCAAGTGAGATGCGCAACGATGACGCAGCTTCGTCTATAAGATCTACTGCTTTGTCTGGTAAAAATCTGTCAGTAATATAACGACTTGAAAGACTTACAGCAGACACTATAGCGTCGTCTGTAATCCGAATACCGTGGTAAAGCTCGTACTTCTCACGAAGACCGCGAAGTATCGCAATAGCGTCTTCAAGTGAAGGCTCAAGTACATGTACTGGCTGGAACCTTCGTGTAAGCGCTGGGTCTCGCTCAATATGCTTTTGATATTCTTTCAAAGTTGTGGCACCAATTGCCCGTAAATCACCACGAGCGAGAGCAGGTTTTAACATGTTTGAAGCATCCATAGAACCTTCAGCAGCACCCGCCCCTACAATAGTATGTATTTCGTCTATAAAAAGTATTACTTCCCCTTCTGCTTTTTCAACCTCTTTCATTATGCTTTTTAGTCTTTCTTCAAACTCCCCTCTGTATTTTGTCCCAGCAAGTAAAAGCCCTACGTCGAGCGACATAAGTTCTTTATTCTTTAGAGATTCAGGAATATCGTTTGTCGCCATCCTTTGTGCAAGCCCTTCTGCAATAGCTGTCTTTCCTACACCCGCCTCTCCTATTAGAATCGGATTGTTTTTTGTTCTTCGTGAAAGTATTTGTATTACACGTGTGATCTCAGTGTCGCGCCCTATTACAGGGTCAAGTTTATTCTCTTTTGCCATGTCTGTGAGGTTTCTTGTGTATTTTGCAAGTGCACGAAACCGTTTTGGCTGCTGAGCTTCTGATACTTTACTATGCTTAAGCTCTTGTAGAACTTGCGTTACTGAATTTTTATCAAGTTTAAAACGCGCCATTATTTCTCGTGCTTGAGATTGGTAATCAAATATTGCTATGAAAAGATGCTCTGTAGAAACAAACTGATCTCCAAAGTGAGATGCTACTTTACTTGAACCTTCAAGTACTTGTGCAAGCTCTGGAGTAAGATAAAGCTGATATGAAGGAGAAAGCACAGACGCACCCTCTGGTGCTTCTAGCTCGTCTAACAATGTGTCTGTGAGCAACATTGTGTCTACATCTAGTTTTTCTAAAATAGAAAAAACCATACTCTCCTCTTGTAAAACGAGAGCTGTAAGTAGATGGAGTGGATTCACATGGTTTTGTCCGCGTTCTACGGCTATCTCATGCGCTTTGCGAATCCCTTCCTTTGCTTTTGTTGTAAAATTATTGAATTGAGGCATAATTTTAGCTTTTTAAATTTTAATTTATTCTACTTCTTCTTCGGTGTCTTGGACTTTGTCTTGAGCTTTTATGATTTTAGAAATTACTGATTGTATACCAGTTATTGGCGTAAACAATGCTGTTTTACCTATAAGTGAGTCTTCTGTAGAGATACCGACAACTTCACCAAAGATATCAACAAGAGGGCTTCCGACAGTTACATCTATATCTGCAATACTTGTTTTTATGGTTGAAAGTACTTTAATAGTCTCTATTTCTTGCACTTCTTCAGTAACATCTGTTTCAGTGTTTGTATTTTCTACCACAATATCTTTTTCAATAAGCCCTGCGATTATTCCTATGGCTACGTCAGTTCGTTCTTCTCCTGTTAGAGATAGTACCGTCTGACCAAGCTTGAATGAATTAGATTTTGAGAATGTAGCTGACGGGAATGTTTTTCCTTCTTTCTCTGACAAATCTATCGATAAGAATGCTAATGATGCGGGCTCTTCTGTTTCTATGGTCTGTGTATCAAAAGCTTCACCGTCTGCTGTCTCAACTATATACATAGAACCGTCTTCTATTACAGAAAGGTCTGTTGTTATTATCCCACCACGAGATACTATAACACCTAATCCTGAAAACGATCTCTTGGTTCCACCTTCAAGTGTTTCGTATATACGCACTACGTTCTTAGAGTTCCTATTAATGGAGTCTGTTATAAGGTCTTCTTCTTTAACTACAACTGTAGTTTCTTTTGTTATAACACTAGCGCCTTGTTTTGACTCATCTGGTACTACACGCTCTACAGTTCTCTCAACGACACGGTTAAGTGTTTGAACCATTGCAGGTGGTGCTTGATCCATAAGAGTTACGGTCACGATACCTGTGGCAATAGACGTAACAAAACTCACAAGAAGTGTGAGAAGTACGATTTGCATTTTTGTCAGCTTTTCAATCTCCATATTATTAATATAAGTATAACGAACTAAATGAACTCAATCAAGGAATGTCATGCATACATTTATACAACACCGACTTCCCTATCAAGGTTCTTTTACAATAGCACGGATATTTGTATATGTCAAAATTACTTTGAATATTTTTTGACTGCTTCAGATAGAGTTTTAACAACATAATCTATATCTTTCTTTGTCGTATCTTTCCCCAAAGAAAACCTTAGTGAATTTTTAGAACGTTCTTTACTATATCCTAATGCTTGTATTACATATGAACCTTCGTCTTCATCACTTGTCTTACATGCACTTCTTGTAGCACACGCAATACCTTTATTATCTAAAATAAGTACAAGAAATTCCCCTTCTATATTTGGAATATAAATATTTACATTATTAGCTACTCTTTCTTCTCTACTTCCATTTAATTTTACTTCTGGGATTTTATTATTTAGTTCTTCTATAAAATAATCTCTAAGCTCTGCAACTCTCCTTGTCTCATTCTCTCTATTCTTCTCCGCAAGCTCAAGCGCTTTTGTAAACCCGACAATAAGCGGAACATTTTCTGTACCTGCTCTTATACCACCTTCTTGGTTTCTTCCTTTTACAATAGAGCTAATTTTTACACCTTTCTTAACATACAAACACCCAACACCCTTTGGCCCATACATCTTCTGTCCGCCGAGTGTCATCATATCTACTCCAAGCTTTAAAGTATTTAACGATAGATATAATGGCGCTTGTGATGCATCGGTGTGGAATAATATATTTGAGTTATATTCTTTTTTCTTACTTCTTACAGCTTTTGCTATCTCACTTACAGGCTGTATCGTCCCTATTTCATTGTTCACATACATTATAGACACTAGTATTGTGTTTTCTCTTATAGCATCTCTTACGTCTTTTGGATTCACCACTCCACTTTCGTCTACTCCTACATATGTAACATCAAGCCCTTGCTTCTCCAAAGCTTTAAATACTTCCAGAACAGATGGATGTTCTATTGTAGATGTAACTGCATGTGAGTTTTTAATATCGTCTATACTACCTACAATAGCCAAGCTGTTGGACTCAGTACCACCTGATGTAAATATTATCTCCTCACTTCTAGCATTTAAAACATCTGCCACGCTCTTACGTGCACTATCAAGCACTTCTTTTGCCTTCACACCTTCTTCGTGGATAGAGTTTGCATTACCAAAATCCTCGGCAAAATACGGCATCATAACTTTAAGCACATCTGCATCAACTGGAGTAGATGCTGCATAGTCCATATATATTCTTTTGTCCTTTTTATTGTTCCAAAACATAATTATTTGTATTGTAGCGTGTGTATTAGTTTTTTGCAAAAAACTCATTTTAATTGTATAATACAAGCTTATGTATTATCTATATGCCTTTTGATATTTCTTCAATCTCAATTCAAATGTATTTAATATATGCGCTTGGCGCTATTTTGATTTTTCTTGTAATCTGGATTATGCAGCTTGAAAGAAAGGTCAGAAACTTCACAAGAGGAAAGAACGGCAAAAGCCTTGAAGACTCAATGGTAATGCTAAAGAAAGGACAAGACGACCTTATAGGCTTCCGAAAAAATATGGAAGACTACCTTAGAGAAGTAGAGAAACGCTTAAGAAGGAGTACTCAAAGCATAGAGACCATTCGCTTCAACCCTTTCAAAGGAAGTGGTTCTGGAGGCAATCAGAGCTTTGCAACAGCATTCCTAGATGAGAACGGAGACGGACTAGTAATGTCTAGCCTTTACGCAAGAGACAGAGTAAGTATCTTCTCAAAGCAGATAAAGAAATTTAAATCAGAAGTGGAGCTTTCAGAAGAGGAAAAGAAAGCGGTAGATGATGCAAAAAAGAAACTGGAGTTAAAGTAGGTATGATAATCAACTATTATGACAAAAGAAAAGTCAGACAAAAAAATACAGAGATCCCCCGTTATTGTTGTAATGGGACATATCGACCATGGTAAGTCGGCGCTTCTTGACTATATTCGAAAAACAAAGATCGTTGAGAGTGAGTCTGGAGGTATTACTCAACACATCTCTGCATATGAACTTACACACAAAGACAGAAAAATTACATTCTTAGATACACCAGGGCATGAAGCATTTAAAAAGATGCGCTCACGTGGTGCTGAAGTTGCGGACATTGCAATTTTAGTAGTATCAGCAGAGGAAGGTGTAAAAGCTCAAACTCTTGAAGCACTGAAATGCATACGTGAAAGTAAAACTCCTTTTATCGTCGCTATCAATAAGATAGACAAGCCAGCGGCAAATGTTGAGAAAATCAAAACTAATTTATCAGAGAATGAAATCTACCTAGAAGGATTAGGAGGTGACGTACCATTTGTACCAGTATCTGCTAAAACAGGCGAGGGTATTCCTGAGCTTCTAGACATGATGCTTTTAGTAGCAGACCTTGAAGAGCTTTCAGGCGACACTACGAAGAATGCAGAAGGTATAGTGATAGAATCCAACCTTGACCAAAAGAAAGGTATTTCTGCATCACTTGTGATAAAAGACGGTACACTTAAATCTGGAATGTTTGTAGTAGCAGGCGACAGTATGTCCCCAGTGCGAATAATGGAAGATTTTCAAGGATTGCCAATCAAGGAAGCCAGCTTCTCTTCTCCGATAAGAATAGTTGGCTTTAGCAAAGTGCCACAAGTTGGAGCAAAGTTCTCTACATTTGATAAAAAGAAAGATGCAGAGAAAGCCACAGCAGAAACAAATAAAGAAGTTGGTAATAATGAAAATGTTGGTAATGATAAAAACCTTATAGAGCTACCTATCGTACTTGTTGCAGACGTACTTGGTACACTTGATGCAATAGAGCATGAATTTGAAAAACTTAAGAACGATAGTGTTGAAATACGAATAATCAAAAAGGGTGTCGGGTGTATATCAGAAGATGATATAAAGACAGCTAGTGGAAATGAGAATACTCTTGTTGTCGGATTCAATACGAAGATTGACGGGCCTGCACAAAGCCTTGCGAATAGACTTGAAATCGAAATAAAGACATTTGATATTATTTATAAAATAACAGAATGGCTAGAAGAAGTAATAAAAGAAAGAACCCCTAAAGTAGAGGTGGAAGAAAAGACAGGTGAAGCTAAAATCTTAAGGATATTTAGCAAGACAAAAGACAAACAAGTATTAGGAGGGAGAGTGCTTGAAGGAGAGATCGCTCTCAGAGGAAACGTGAACATACTACGAAGAGGTGAGAATATTGGCAAAGGAGTAATCGTAAACTTACAACAAAGTAAAGCAAATATAAAACATGTGTCAGAGGGTGAATTTGGCGCACAGATACAGACCAAAACAGAGATATCCGAAGGAGACACAATTGAGGGCTTTGTAGTTAAAACAAAATAGGATATTATGTCACTTAGAACAGAAAGAGTTTCAGAACTTGTAAAAAAGCTTGCCGCAGAGTTCCTTTCTAGAGAGGCGGATAAATCTTCTATCATTACAGTTACAAGAGCAAATATTTCAGATGACCTAAAAAATGCCACTATATTTTTTAGTGTATATCCGGAAGCAAGTGAGGACGCAGCACTTAACTTTGCAAAGAGAAAACGAAGTGAACTTAAAAAACATGTAAAGTCAAAACTGCGAATGAAACGAATTCCATTCTTTGATTTTGAGATTGATTACGGAGAGAAAAACAGACAACGGATTGACGAACTTTCAAATAAATAATAATGGCCTGGTCGCCAAGTGGTAAGGCAGCGGTTTGCAAAACCTCTATACGCGAGTTCGATTCTCGCCCAGGCCTCAAGGTGTTAAAATAACACAAACATACACCCATGCCGGGGTGGCGGAACTGGTATACGCGCACGACTTAAAATCGTGTCTCGAAAGGGATGCGGGTTCGATCCCCGCCCTCGGCACAATTTATTGGCACACAATTAAAAAACAGCACTTTTGAGTGCTGTTTTTTAATTGTGTCCGCTTGTAACTGCCTTTGCTCGAACCTATTTCGAGTCAAAGTCCTATTAACGCGCCGCGCGCGTGGTATCTTCAATCTCAATACTACGCCCCACGTCCGTAGTAACCCCAATCGCCCCAACGCCTTCACTTCGCTCCGCCGTAACCAAAACAAAAAAATTTCTTTACTTATTTCGTCGTTTTCTGCCCCCGTTTTTGTTTTTTTAAAAAAGGAAAAGATTTTTTTGTTTTGGTTCTCTGTTCGTACCTCACAGAGTTGGTGCTCACGACAACGAAAATAAAAGAAGTCGTCTTAATGAGTATATTCAGTATAGTGGTAATTACAGGTTTTTTCAACGTACCCTAGGCATTCGCCTCGGGCATTACCGCTAAGGCTACTCGTGCCTTGATACTTGGTGTGTGCGATGTTTGCTTCGCAAACCGCACACCTCTTTATGGTGAGAGGAAGGAATCCTCTCCCCAGCTTCGTGACTCCTCCTCGCAGTTGTGATGTATAATATTCAATATCGTTCAGATTTCCTTTTAACTTAACCTTCGCAGTTCGCTTTATCGTGCCTACGGAGTCCGCCACTCGCCAACCCCTCACCTCGTTTTCAATACAGATTATGTGGTATCGCTAGACTCTGTAGCTTGTAAAACGACGGCACTCATCTTTATCATTAACGCCCTAGCGGTAATGCCCTCGGACGACGACGCTTTCTATATACACTTGTCCCTCCCTCCCATACGCGTGTAAAAAGCTCCCAAATTGTGTGAAAACGGACGCAAAGCTTCGCTTTGCGTCGTTCAGAGCATTGCTTAAACGCTCCAAATGGTGTATTTGGAGCGTTTAGATTAGAAAGTGTGGTTTTGCTATATTTTAGTGTAAAAAACTGATTTTCCAGTGTTTCCGACTTGTTTTATACGATTTTCTTGTTCCAAAGTGTTTAGATAACGAAAAGCTGAAACTCTTGATGTTCGGAGTAGTTTTTGAATGTCTTTGTTTGTGATTTGAGGATTTGTGTTAAAAAGTGTCATTATTTTGTCTAATTTCTTGCTTTTTCGTTCTTGGATTTTAGCTCGTGCTTTATTTAACAATTTTTGGATTATATTTGGATCAGTTTTGTAGACAATTTTTTCTATGATTTTAGTTTGAGGTAGTGGAGTTGTTTTTATTTCCTTTTTTGGCGTTTCAACTGGTGGAGGTGTGATTTCTTGAGCAGGTTGTTGAATTTGTGGTTCAATTTCGGGTTCAGTTTCAACTTTTTCTTCATTTTCAGAAATAACTTCAGTTGGTGTGTCTATTTTGTTTTCAATCTCTGGCGAGGCAGTTTCGACGATTTGATTTTCCGTTTGTGTATTAACTTCTTGTTTAGAGACATCTTTAGTTTTGTTTTCTTCGAGCATGTTTATATTATAACTTGTTTTTATACTTTAGTATAAAAACAAAAAAAGACCCATTGGGTCTTTTCCACATATGTTCAAATATTTTACATTTTAAATATGTGTAATTGCTTCGGCGATATATTTCTGATATATATCAGACCAAGCAGATTGAGGATTTTTTTCAATCATCTTTTCAAAGTACTCTTTAATCTCTTGCCAAGTATCGAAGACCGTCTTTGGTATAAAAGTCGTGCAAGTTATCTCACACGCCCTGTCTCCAAGGATGTCTTTGACGATAAAGCCTCTTTCAGATCTAGACACCTTAGTCAAAAACTTTTGGTTGCTGTCAAGCGCTTCGCATAATACGAGATTATTTTTCAATTTAGGAAACTCACATTTCTGAAATTCAGAGACGGGCATTTCTAAAGGTCTTTCTAATTCCCTCATTGTATTTCTCCTTTTCTTAATTAAGATTTAATTTATATGAAAATCTCTCAACTCAAAGAACTATGTTAATATAGTAGCATATACACCACATTTGTCAAGAGTTCTTAGGATAGGTTCAACAAGTAAGTGCAACACCACCTATTTAAAGCTCTGTTTCATATAGAACTGTGCAAGGTTTTATGGGAATGTATAGTATTTAGGTCAAATCTACCTCAATTTTAGGGGAATAGGGCTATTTTAGGATGTAATATACTCCTTTGCCAGAAGTTCCAATTTGTTCAATTTTCTGCTCTTTTTCTAACTCATTTAGATATTTAGACGCTGTTTGGTCAGAAACATCAAGAAGTTTTTCAATATCGTTACAGGTTATACCTTTTTTGATGTCGGCTACATTGCAAGCTTTCAATTCTTTATCGTGGACAGCTTCAGTATTCATTAGGTTTAAAATCTTTTGTTTTCGGCTTTCTGTTCGTTCACTCAATGCTTCATGCGCTTCGGCGCGCATCTCACTCATTTCTTCCGCTTGCTTTGGTGTGAATGTTTTGGTGGTTTTGCTTTTGATATAAAATCCAAGAGCAATTCCAATGATAAAAAATAATATTGATGTCATATGTTTATTATATCAAAATATAGGTAGATATTAATTTTTCTATTTTCTCAACTAATTCTCTCGCAAGTTCTTTGGTGAAATTATCAGGATTTTCAACTTTCCAGAAAGTTACTTTTTGACTGTTGGGTAAGTAATCTGGACTTTCCTCAACTTCCGCCATTGATATTATTTTGTCCGCCCAGTTTATAAGTTCGGGAGTAATCGGTTTACAGATATTTTCAGAGATATCAAAACCTTTTTCTTTCATTACTTCAATTAAGTTGGTTAGA
>Ga0233429_1001584_pt1 | contig 26337 bp, 23 predicted proteins | sample SI_118_April2016_3_FD_179879 | JGI IMG/M metagenome (GOLD analysis project Ga0233429, IMG submission 179879) | Seawater microbial communities from Saanich Inlet, British Columbia, Canada - SI_118_April2016_135_MG | ecosystem: Environmental > Aquatic > Marine > Inlet | place: Canada: British...
TGGACGAAAACCCACTCATCTACTGCGTTGCTGCAAAATTTTGAAAGCCTCATGTACAGGAGTACACTCCGGTTTCAAAATTTATAGCGCCTTGTATATGAGTAATTTTTCATCCAAATACAGGTTCTCGGTCAGGCACTAAATTATCATATAAAAACAAGTTGCTGATTAGCAGAAATCGTGCCAAGGGCAGGGCGGATATAATTTGTTTTTAATAACAGGTAGTTAGAAATTTTTAAGATATACATGGTTTTTTATGGTGAACATAAGGTTAGAAGTTCTTCGAAAAAATATTAGAAGAATTCTCTATATTTTGAAATTATTCTAATGTTTTGTTGAAAATAAAATTTAACAGCCGGGGCTCTCCATATTTCCCCAAATTCTCCCAATTTTTTCTAATTTTTTCTAATTCTCTTAATTTTTCGAAATTAATTTTGAACTTTTTCTATTTTTTTTACAAACTAAAACACATTGTTTATATCTAACACTCTGTAATTTAAAGAAAAACATGTTCTTTTTTATCCTTGGCATGGTTAATGCTATTATTTAATGAGAGTTCATAATAGTTGGTTTAGATAGTGTCCTTTGGAAACCTGAATATTTTTTTGAGAATAGACTCCTTTGTGAGCCGAGTAAAAGGCGTGCGTTAAATAAATTTTGGCGGATTGTTAATGGGAAAAGCACAAACAAAAACATTACAGATCATGCTTATAGATAATGACAAATATGTCAGGGAATCTTTGGGTATATTTTTTGCCCGGGGGCAATTAAAGTTTCTGATATTCAAATCAGCATCTGAAGGTTTAAATTCCCTTAAATATCAGGATATTGATGTTGTTATTTCAGATTATTTTCTGCCTGATATGGATGGGCTGACTTTTTTGAAACAGGTTGGCATTAAGAAACCTGGAATAACTAGGATCTTGATGGCAACAATTGTAACAGATGAACTAAAAAAGGAAATATCAATGGCTGGAATTGATACGTTTTTAGAAAAACCTCTGAGTGTCGCATCCATTGAGAATATTCTTTGTGAAATCAATAAGGACCATTTAACTAAAATAAAACCGGAGATGAAAAATGAAAAATGAAAAATCATGGGACTGGCATTCAGAAAAAAAAGAAATTCCGGTAAAAGAATGGCAGAATCGCTTTAACTGGATAGAAGAACATAGTGTCAGTCCTGATGGAGAAAAGATCGCATCCATTGTGAATACGGATGAAGCCCAATTCAGTGTCTGCATGAATGGAGACATCTGGGAAGAGACCTTTGAAAAAGCCTGGTGTTTAAAATTTTTACCCGACGGAAGACTTTGTGTGCTCGCTTCCAATGATGAAGAATGGACAGTCTGTGTTGATGGCGCTTTCTGGGAAACATGGTTTGATTATATCTGGGATTTACAATTTACCCCGGACGGATCGTTTATAGGTGCAGCCGTTCAAAAAGATGGACAGTATGGAATGTCAGTCAACGATAAGGCATGGGATTCATTTTATGAAAATATATCCGGTGCGGTTTTAAGTAAACAGGGCACTTCAGCAGCTGTTGTTCAGGTGGACCCTCTGGGCCAGGCAGATATTGAGGGCTTCAACAAAGGGATTTTTGCCGTGGCACTGAATGGAATTGCCCAGCCTGAAAAATTCATGAATATCTGGGATCTGGCCTTTGACGGCAAAGGGGAGCAGATTGCATCTTCCATCAGAAAAAATCGTATGGACTACTCCATCTCTAAAAACAGCCAGATATGGGAACAAAACTTTCAGTTTTCCTGGAAACCTGAATTTATCAACAAAGGTACTTCTGTCATCGCCCCAGTAAGACAGGGCGGCAAATGGCGCCTGTTTAAAGATAGTGTTCCCTTCTGGGATAAAAATTATGAACAACTCGGTAAATTGGCGATTCATGGAGATGGCCAAAAAATTGCTGCCATTGTATCTAACGCCTATGGGAAATGGACGGTTTCCGAAAATGACAAGATCTGGGATTTTCACTGTGATTCAATGATATCAGACCTTTTTTACTCTTTGAATGGAGACGCCCTGGTGGCGGTTTTTAAGAACCAGGGATACTGGGATATTGCAGTCAACGGGAAATCCTGGGGCATCAAGGCAGATAAACTTTGGAATCCGGTTATCAGTTCTAACAATGAAATAATGGCCACCCGAATGGAAAAAGACGGTACATTTTATCTGGTTGTCAACGGGAAAGTTTATCAGGAACCATTTGATATGGTCTTTGAGCCACAGATCAGTCCGGATAGCGATAAGATTCTTTTAAAGGCTATGAAAAGCGGCATCTATTCAAGACAAATACTTAATTTAGAAAAAGTTCTTTAGAGGAGAAACCATGCATTCTTTTATCAATTTTATTATGGGCCCATTGGTCTGGATTTCATTTCTGATATTTTTTATTGGCGTTATTTTCAGAATTTTTCAGATGATCAAACAGGTGAATACAAAAGAAAATTTTATCTATACGTATCTGTCGTTTAAATATAGTTTTAGGTCTATACTTGCCTGGCTCATACCATTTTTACCTGTCAGCACAAGGAAAAGCCCGGTTTTTTACGGCATATCCTATGTGTTTCATTTGCTGCTTTTTTTAATTCCCATCTTTTTGCTCTCCCATATTGCACTGATAGAAGAATCTATGCAGTGGTCTTGGATGGGGCTTAATGATTCTGTGGCAGATGTTTTAACCCTGATACTCATTTTTTCTTTAATATTTTTTATGATCAGACGGGTGGCGGTCCCTGAAGTAAAATTTTTAACAAAAACATCAGACTTTCTTTTTATCCTGATCGTGGCTCTACCTTTTGTGACAGGGTTTTTAGCCTACCACCAGTTCTTTGCCTATAAATGGATGGTTATTGCCCACGTCCTATCAGGAGAACTAATGATAATTTTGATCCCTTTCACACGATTTTTCCATATGTTTATGGCACCCCTTACCCGCGCATATACGGGTTCTGAATTTGGTAATGTCAGACATGCAAAAGACTGGTAATACATATTAAGGAGAGATTCATGCAGGAAACATTAACAACAGATGAAAAGTCTGAACAAAATAAAAAAGATATCATTGATGAAGGTGTGGAAGCTGGATTGTCCAGACTGACTCCCCAAAAAATATCTCAAGTCATCAACCAGGTATTAACAAAGGAGACAGGACCCCGCTTCAAAGCGTATGTGGAGACTTGTATGCGGTGCGGATTGTGTGCAGATGCCTGTAGCATATTCCTTTCCAACGACCGGGATCCAAAGTTTTCTCCGGCTGCAAAAGTCAAATTGACCATTCTTGAAATGATTAATAAGAAAGGTGAGGTATCCAAACAATTTTTAAAGGATACCGTCAGAATTGCCCATACGGAGTGCAATGCCTGTAAGAGATGCTCTATGTACTGCCCTTTTGGTATTGATATCGCCTATATGATGCTTCAGGTAAGACGGATTTGTCATAAGCTCGAAATCACGCCTCTGTATATTCAAGATACGGTAAATTCCCATTCAGCGACCATGAACCAGATGTGGGTGAAAGAAGATGAATGGATAGACACACTTCAATGGCAGGAGGAAGACGCAAGAGAAGAGTTTGAGAATTTAAGGATACCTCTTGATAAAGATGGAGCAGACATCATGTATTCTGTTATTGCTCCGGAACCCAAATTCCAGGCCGGGCTTATTTATCAGACGGCAACGATTATGCACGCAGCCGGTCTTAATTGGACCATGCCATCCACACCGGGCTGGGATAACAGCAATATGGCCATGTATACAGGGGACTTTGAAATATCCGCTCGAATCGCCCAGGTACATTATGAAACTGCGGCAAAGTTACATGTGAAAAAAATTGTCATGGGAGAATGCGGTCATGCGTTCCGGTCAGTGTATGATGTCGGCAACAGATGGGTGGGATGGGCTATGCCGCCCGTTGATCTTGTTCATGCCATCGATTTTTATCACGATTTGCTGACGTCGGGCAGGATCAAGGTAAAAGAAAAATATAAAAAAACCGTGACCCTGCATGATCCATGCAACATCTCCCGGGGTAGAGGGTTACACAACAAGGCCAGGGAGGTGGTAAATATGTTGTGTGAATCATTTATTGAAATGACGCCGAACAGGGAACACAATTATTGTTGTGGGGCTGGTGGCGGTGTTATTAACTGCGGTCCTCCCTGGAAAGGGACCCGGATGGTCAATAACAGAGAAAAGAAAGAACAGATTGAGAGAACAGGGGCAGATGTTTTAATTGCCCCCTGCCATAACTGCCATTCAGGGCTTGAAGATATTGTTGAGCATTATGGTGTGGACATAGAGATTAAATTTTTTGGCGACATTATTTATGAAGTCATGGAAAAGACAATTTACCAGGAAAAAAATTAACCCGGATAAAAATTAATCAGGTAAAAATTAATCAGGTAAAAATTAAAATGGAAAAAAATTAAAATGGAAAGGCGATTATGATGAAACTAAAACGATTCATATTTATGACTATCGTCATCTTGATGATAACAGCAATTTATGCCTACTCCCAGGAAGAAGTTCTAACGGTTGACAATTCTGTTTTCGATCACCCCCAAAGGTCTGCCGCAGTGTTTGATCATGATGACCATAACGAAAAAGCCATGTTGGAAGATGATTGTTCCGTCTGCCACCATGTATACGAAGGCAAAGAATTGATCGAAGACGAGTCTTCCGAGGATAGTTTGTGTTCTGAGTGCCATTCTATAAAAAAAACACCTGAAAACGCTACTCCCTTGAGAATGGCATTTCATAATCGGTGTAAAGAGTGCCATTTTGAATCTAACAAAGGACCGGTTTTATGTGGTGAGTGCCATATCAAATAAGAGAGGTAATTATGACAAAAAAAATTATGATCGTGGATGATGATCCTGCCATTACCAAATATCTGGACACGGTTTTTAAGGATAACGGGTATGAAACCTGTATTGCAGAGGATGGAAAAGATGCGTTTGAAGTTTATAAAAATCAAACACCTGACCTGATTACCCTGGATCTTGAAATGCCTGAAGAATGGGGGCCGAGGTTTTTTAGAAAAATCAGTAAAATAAAAGGGTTTGATACCCCGGTTATAGTAATAAGCGGCCTTACAGGTATCAAATATTCAATTCCAAAAGCTGCGGCCTCCTTTGGAAAACCTTTTGATCCTAAAGAGGTTTTGGCCAAGATAGAGGAAATATTAAATTAACAAAAAGGGAAAAAGGGATCGGGTGTAATGTTTAAATCCTTCATAAAAATAGAGAGTCTTGCATTAAAGCTCATGATTTCCGTGGGAATCGTGCTTTTTGCAAGTATCTTTATCTGGTCCCATTTTACCCTGAAATTTCAGGAACAAACCCTGATTGATAAAAAAATATCTGAGGTTGATAAATTTTGTAACACGGTTTTGAATTTTACCTGGTTTGCAATGTTGCACAATCCCAATAAGGACATGCAGGATATTTTAAAAAGCATGTCAGAGTATAATGATATTGAATCTATAAGAATTTTTAATTGCCAGGGGCAGATTAAATTTTCAAATACTGACATGGGGCTTGGCGCTATAGTTGAAAAAACAGATGTAGCCTGTAAAACCTGCCATGAAACAGAGACGCCGGTCATTAGAAAAGATATCAAGGACAGGGTCAGAATATTTAAATCAGATCAGGATGAACTTTTGCTGGGTATTATGAACCCCATACTAAATGAACCCTCCTGCTCAACTGCACAATGCCATTATCATCTTAAGGGAATTAGCAAACTTGGCGCCCTTGATGTAGTTGTTTCCTTAAAAGATGTAAAGACAGAAATTAGTTTTACAAAAACAATGTCAGTGTGGACGGCCATTTATCTTTTTATAATCCTGGCAATAACTATTGGCGTTAGTATTTTTACTCTTGTGACAGATCCTATAAAAAAATTGATCAATGAGACAGACCTGATCGGCAAAGGTAATTATCGCAATAATACCAATAAAATAAGCCAGAAAGATGAGATCGGGCAACTATCCATGGCAATCCATGACATGGGATATAAAATAAAAAGCAAACAGACTGAATTGAACAGACAAAAAGATCTGTACCAGAACCTTTTTGACCAGGTGCCCTGCACAATAACAGTACAGAACCGTGATTATCAGCTTCTTGAGTTCAACCAGGGCTTTTCAAAAAAATTCAAACCGGAATACGGTGATTTCTGTTATTCAGCCTATAAGGATCTTAATAAAAAATGCAATGACTGTCCCGTTGAAAGAACATTCATTGATGGTAAATCCCATTTCAGTGAAGAGTCTGGAATAAACAAGGATGGAACGATTGCACACTGGTTTGTGAAAACAGCACCGTTAAAAGATGAAAAGGGTAATATTGTTGCCGCCCTGGAAATGAGCATTGATATTTCCCGTAGAAAAAAGCTTGAGGGAATCGTAAAAGATTCGGAACGGAAATATCAGGCAATTTTTGAAAGCATCCCTAATCCCGTATTTATTCTGGATATTGATAATTATAAAATCATGACCTGTAACAACAAAGCACTGGAAGTTTATGATTACAAAAAAGATGAGTTGAAAAACAAGCCGTTTTCTTTTCTTTTTCCGGAAAAGGGGGAATTTGAAAAATTTAAACAAAATTTGGATAATCCGTTTCATGAAAGATTAATCAATCATAAAAAAAATCGGGAGAGTATCTGGGTCAACATCTGGGTCAGTCCTGCCGAGTTTACACAACAAAAAGTCCTGCTTGTTACAGTGCTTGATATAACCTTATCCGTTGAAACAGAGCATCAGCTGATCCAGGCAGGTAAAATGGCCACCCTGGGAGAAATGGCAACAGGAGTTGCCCATGAACTTAATCAACCTTTATCAGTTATTAAAACTGCTTCAAGTTTTATATCAAGAAAAATCGACAGGAACGAACCCATTGATAAAGATATCTTAAACACACTCTCCCAGGAGATCGAAAGCCATGTGGACAGGGCCTCAAAGATAACCAACCACATGCGGTTGTTTGGCCGGAAATCGACGTTTTCAAAAGAAATAGTGAATCTAAATGAAACCATTAAAAAAGCGTTTGATATTTTCAGCCAGCAATTAAAACTGCGAGAGATTGAGGTTAAATGGAAACTTGATGATAACCTGCCGGAAATAACTGCAGATCCGGTTCGGCTGGAACAGGTCTTTATCAATCTTCTTATTAATGCAAGGGATTCCATAGTTACCCGGTCTGAAAAAAATGAAGATGACAAAATAAAACAAATTACCATTGCAACTTTTTTAAGCAGCCATGTTGTTATCGTAACGATATCAGATACTGGGACAGGAATTCCAGAATCAGATATCAATAAAATCTTTGAACCTTTTTTTACGACAAAAAAAGTTGGGGCCGGCACAGGCCTGGGATTATCCATAAGTTATGGAATTATAAAAGAGTCCGGGGCAGATATAAGTGCCAAAAATAACCCGGAAGGCGGTGTTACATTCACCATTGGTTTCCCCACAAACCCTGGAGAACTAAGGGAGTATTAATGGATAACAAGGTTATGAAAAATAACAAAATACTTCTTGTTGATGATGAAGAGGGTATCAGAAGGGTTTTGAAAATTACCCTTGAATCATCCGGGTATGATGTGTGCCTTGCACCTGACGGTGAGACCGGACTTAAAACCTTTGCCGACAAAATGCCCTGTATTGTCATAACAGACATTAAAATGCCCGGGATTGATGGTATTGAAGTCCTAAAGAGAATTAAAAACCTGAATCCTGAAACCGAGGTTATTGTAATAACCGGTCATGGTGATATGGATCTTGTAGTTAAAAGTCTTCAATATGAAGCCGCAGATTTTATAACCAAACCTATAGATATAAACGATCTTGAATCAGCCATAAAAAAAGCACAGGACAGGATTGTCATTTCTCAGAATATAAAGAGTTATATGGATGACCTTGAAATTCTTGTTAAGGAAAAAGATAAAAAAATCAATGAGTCTGAAACGCTGGTTACAATAGGCCAGACCATTGCCGGTATGTCCCACGCCATTAAGAATATTGCAGGGGGGCTTAAAGGAAGTTCTTTTGTTTTGGAACAGGGTATTGAGCATGAAAACCAGGAATATTTAAAACAGGGCTGGCAAATGATGAAAGGCAATATCGATAAGATCACAAAACTTTCCCTGGATCTTTTAAACTATGCGAAAACAACAAAACTCAATCTTCAGCTTGAAAATCCAAACAAACCGGCAAGAGAAATTATGCAGCTGATGAACCACAGGGCAAAAGAAAATAATATTGTTTTTAAACTTACGCCCTGTATTGAAAAAAGACTGGTTTTAATGGACGGGGAAGCCATACACCATTGCATTTTAAACCTTGTAACCAATGCGTTTGATTCATTTAACAAAAGGTCTACCCAAAATCAGATCAAAAACGTAAATATTTTTGTAACAATCGAGAATAACGCTATTATCTACAAGGTCCAGGACAATGGATGCGGTATTAACGACATCATAAAAAAATCTATTTTTAATGACTTTATTACCACCAAGGGAATGAACGGAACGGGTTTTGGGTTAATGACAACCAAAAAAATAATAGAAGAACACAATGGGGAAATAGACTTTAAGACTGAACAAGAAAAAGGTACCCGGTTTATTATTAAAATCCCAATAAGGAGCAAAGCCTGAGAAATGGGCTTTTAAACTCATGGAAAAAATTTTTCTTCATAAAAACGGGGTTATTACAAAACAAGGCAAAAAGCTCACCGCCTCTGTTTTGAAATTATTAGGGAACACTATTGAAATTGATGAGGTATTTACCTTAAATTCATTTTTCATGATGGTTAAAAAGTATCCGGATCTGAAAAACATAAGCGAAGTATTGGAAGCACTTCTTGAAATTATTTCCAAAAATTGCAGTTCAGGATTTAAAACCGAAGAATTAGAATCATTGCTATTTTATAAAACGATAGAAATAGAGGGCTTTCCAGGAACACCAAGCTTGAATTTTTATACCACTTTGAAAGGAGTATCCAACACAAATATTATAGATTTAAAGTTTTTTCATTTAGAAAATTTATTGAACCACAAATTAAAATTAGGAAAATTAAAACATGTTGTTTTTGGGGATAAGGAGGATGTTTTTCAGTACGAGACCTTTTACACTCTTTTTGACCTTGTGGAAGGTATTGCCTGGGAACTTTCTTTTAATTTTAACCCGATAGAATGTTCTATAAGGAGGTAATTATGTTTAAGAAAATACTTTTTGCCACAACATCTTCTCCAGCCTGTGATGCGGCTGCAAAAATCGCTTTTGAACTTGCTGAGAAATACAAGTCGGAATTGATTCTTTATCATGTATTTGGAGTGCCATCCCATGGAGGTGGTTTTTCTGTGACCGATTATCTTACAGGAGAAGAAGATGATGCAGGCCCGGATTATATAGAATTTGTAAAAGACGAGATGAAAAACACCTATGAAAAACTGATTGAAAAGCATGGAGAACCAAGGTTTGAAGTACTTGCAGGTATCCCTTCAACCGAGATCTTAAGATTTGCCAGAAAAGAGGGGATTGACTGTATCATAATGGGCTCCCACACAAGAGCCGATGAAACCGGAGCTGCAAGATTCAGGGGTATTGTGGGGACCACAATGCAGACGGTCGCCCAAAGAGCCAGGTGTCCGGTCCTGATTATCAGTAGGCCCTGTGCAACTTGTTTCTGGTACTTTAATAAAATTATTTTTGGAACAGATTTTTCAAAGGCCTCCATGTCTGCATTTAAATTTGCATTTAAAATGGCAGAATCCATTGGATGCAAACTTTATCTTTTCCATGCACTTGATATTGATACATCCCAGGCTGGGGTTTCACCCGGCCAAAAATCGATAGAGGATAAGATAACAGCAGCAAGAGCGAGGCTTGAAGAAGAGTATGTTTCTCAAATGAATGATTTTGATAATTATGAGATTTCCATATGGGAAGGTATTCCCTATGTGGAATTGCTGAAATTTGCAAGGGAAACCAGTGGTGACTTGATTGTTATGGCTCATCATACAAGAGATATTGACCCTGACCAAGCGCTTCTTGGAACAACAGTTGAACAAGTGGTTTTACGATCAGCCTGTCCTGTTGCCAGTGTTAACCGGCCGGACAGATTATAAACCCTAACGTTGCATAAAACTTTCATGACTTTTGCAACGTCAGAGTATACGGGAAGAAAATGGTTGAAAAAAAAGACAGGCATAAGGTTCTCATCATTGACGATGAGATCCAAATGAGATTTTTTCTCATGACCCTTGTCAAATCACTGGGTTTTGATCCTGTAATGGCAAAAGATGGTGTGCAGGGGCTTGATATGTTACGCAAAATCAGGCCTTCTGCCATTATTCTGGATATCATGATGCCTAAAAAAGGGGGAGCCATCGTCTACCAGGAACTTGTAACCCATCCTGAATTTAAAACCATACCTCTTGTTTTTTTTTCAGGGGTAGATCGCAAAGCATTTTTTCATTATATAAAAATGCTAAATGTTAATCTTGAACATAATATCCCTGAACCCTCAATTTTTGTTGCAAAAGATGCCGACTCTGAATATCTTAAAGGTGTTATTAAAACATGTGTATTGGGAAAAGTTCTTGAACCGGAATAATTGAACCGGAATAATTGCATAGGGATAACCATTATGGCAGTGAGAGTTTTGCTTGTTGATGATGAAGAGGGTATCAGAAAAGTTTTAAAAATCTACTTGCAGGATGTTGGATATAAAGTTGTTACTGCTGATAACGGGAAAAAAGCCGTTGAGATAATTGATGCTGAATCTTTTGATATCGTTCTGACTGATATCAGAATGCCGGGTATGGATGGTATCTCTCTTTTAAAACATATAAAAAAAAACAGCCCTGACACTGAAGTCATTATGATCACAGGACATGGTGACTTTAAGCTTGCCATTGAAAGCTTAAAGCTTGATGCTGTTGATTTTATTTCAAAACCGATTGATAATGATATCCTGGAGATAGCTCTTAAAAGAGCCCACGACAGGATTGAAACAAGAAAAAAAATCCTGACCTATACAAAAAATCTTGAAGTGCTTGTGGAAGAAAAAACCCGGAAATTAGCAGAATCAAAAAAAAGATATATTCAGCTGTTTAATGAATCTCCAAGTTACTTAACCATACAGGATAAAAATCTTAATATTATAGAAACAAACAGGATTTTCAAGGAACACTTTAACTATAAAGAAGGAATGGCTTGTTATGAAGTGTACAAAGGCAGAAACTCTCCATGTCCCGGTTGCCCGGTAATAAAAACGTTTGATGACAACCAGTCCCATACTGCTGAAATGGATGTTGTTCTAAAAGACTCAAGTGTGCGAAATATTTTTATCCAGACATCGGCCATTACGGATTCAAAAGGAAAGGTCAAGCATGTCATGGAGATGTCCACGGATGTAACAATGATCCGCGAGCTTCAGGACCATCTGGCTTCACTTGGACTTCATATCGGATCTGTTTCCCATGGCCTCAAACAGGTTTTAACAGGACTTGACGGCGGTTCTTATCTCATAGAGTCCGGCCTGGGAAAAAACGACAACCAACAAATATCAGAGGGCTGGGAAATCGTAAAGGAAAAGCTTTCAAAGACAAGACAAATGGTTCTTGACATCCTGTTCCATACAAAAAAAAGAGAACCGGACAGATCAGAAGTCTTGTTGCAGGAATTGATAAAAGAAATTGTATCGTCAATTAAGCCAAAAGCAGATCAGGAAAATGTCAATTTAAAGATTGATTTTCCCCATAATAATATCGTACTTTTTATAGATAAAATGGCTGTTTTAGCAGCTTTGTCCAGCATTCTTGAAAATGCAGTTGATGCCTGTGTATCAAAAAATATAAAAGGTGAAATCAGTTTTTTGACCCAAATTAAAGACCCTGATATCATTTTTTCCATTAGAGACAATGGCAAGGGATTGGATGAAAATAAAAAAGATAAAATATTTGATCTTTTCTTTTCTGATAAAGGGAATAAGGGAACAGGCCTGGGACTTTTTATTGCATCACGATCCATTAAACAACATGGCGGAACAATAAAGGTTACATCTCAATTGAATCAATATACCCAGTTTATTGTTACCCTTCCTTTAAAATAATCTGTTTTTTTAAGTAAAAATTGTAAACCATAAAAGTTGCATGGCAATTGCAAAATAAAGGTCTTTTTGGTATTGATATATTAAACTAATAGGCGGGGTCAGGCTTGCATAGTTGCGTTAATTGCTAAATAAACGCAACTATGCAAGCCTGACCCCACTCAAATTTTTTGAAAAATCGAGGAGCATTTAATGCAAAATCATAAAAAGGCCATCCAGGTATTAGGAATCAATGGAAGTCCGCGCCAAAATGGTAATTCCAGGTACCTCATGTCTTGTTTCATGGAAGAAATGAAAACTCTGGGACATGATACCCAGGTATTGGATGCGGTCAAGCTAAAGATTAATTCCTGCATAGGTTGTAGTAATTGTGAAACAAAAGGTGTGTGTATCTTTAAAGATGATTTTACAAATATTTTTCTGCCGGCCGTAATAAAGGCTGACATTCTTGTCATCTCCTCCCCGATTTATTTTTATGCTTTTCCGGCAGCATTAAAAGCCTTGATTGATCGTATTCAGGTATTGTGGTCAAGAAAATACAGGCTAAAGATGGATGATTTTAAAGATCGCAAGCGCAAAGGAGTGCTTCTGGCAGTGGGTGCCACACGCGGGAAAGATTTGTTTGACGGGCTAAAGCTGACTGCCCGGTATTTTTTTGATGCCGCAGATATCCAGTACAAAGCCGATCTGTGCTACAGAGGGATTGATGAAAAAGGAGAGATGGAAAAGCATCCCACAATCCATGAAGATATTACAAATCTGGTTCAAACACTAGTTAGTTAATGCCTCCGGTGATACAATACTGCCATGAACATCCTTTAATTCCAAAAGCGCTTTTTGCTGTTCAGCCAGGATATCAAAAAGGATTTGGGGAATTCCCTGTTCTTTGGCATAGGCTTTCTGCTGTAGTTCAACCCGGTTAATAATATTATCCAGATATAGGGAAAATTGTCTGGTATACAGCTCTTTTGTATATTCTTTATCAATAATCTGTTTAAACAATAATTTTAAATCATCATATTTGGGAAGATTTCCAATGGGAGTTGCAATATAGTCTATTTCGTTATGGGCATATCGCTCAAGCCAGGAAAGCCATACTTTTACATCTTTTTTTTCTCCTAAAAGCTTAGTAGAATCACCACCACGAGCTTTTTCAGTTAAAAAATAATTCAGGCCGGCCATCACGGGGGTATGGTCTTTTTTTATTTTATTGTTTCCAAAGAATTTGAACTGGACATCCATATAATCCCCCAAAGCGCCGGGAATAAATGGTGCATTAGCCCAGGGAGCTCTTTTAACACCCGTTGCGCCTACTTCTGTTGCAGTGGCAGCGGAAACGATACAGGCCCCGATGACAACGCCGGCAGAAGAATTTTTAGCCACCCATACCGGTGGCATGGTGTCGGCATCCCGACCACTGTATGTAAAAACGCGAGTTAGAGCGCCTTCGGGGTTTTCTGCTTCCGGAGAATAATTATCAAGGGATTCAGACTTTAATGTGCAGCGCGAATTAGGATGGGACAAAGGGATGGGTTTGCCGTTTTCATCTATTTTACCATCATACCAGTCACCCTGAAAATTAAAGCCTTTTTTGGGATGATCTTCATTGTTTCCCACCCAGTGGGGAACTTTGTTTTCATCAATCAGAACATTAGACCAAATCACTTCGTGTCCGGGTTGTCTTAACACTTTCATCAAAAGAGGGTCGCCTTCAAGATTAACATCTTCTACAATGCCAAAAATGCCGCATTCAGGATTGACAGATCTTATGCTGCCGTCATCTGCGATCCACATCTGGGCAAGATCATCTCCGATAAATACATTTCCCGCCATTGCCGTTGTGGTTTTTCCGCATCCGCTGGGGGCGGCACCTGCAAACCAGGTCACGCGATTATTGGGCCCGTGGATTCCCGTGATAAACATATGTTCAGACAATTCATTGCCGGGATTTTCATACACAGCTTTATCCACTGCAAACCTGTGATTTCCTTTTTTGAGCAGCAAGGTATTACCGGCATAGGTACATTTCCAGCTATAGGTTGTTTTAAATTTGCGATCCATGAACACCCTTGCATCGGGAAGATCCTGTGCTCTATTCAGACCTTCACTGTGAACATTTGTAAAGAAATGACCCAGCGCTTTTACTTCATTGTCAAAATCTGCATAGGTGTTTCTATAAAGCAGTTCGGCACTATGGGCAACATAGGTGGAACTTGTGATTTCCAAAGCCGGATTTGAGACGGGAGAGCCAACAGGACCCCTCATGTAAAATCCAATGATCATGGTCATGCCTTTCATGATATCGGCCATATTGGACCTGACTTGTTCAAGGGCTGCGGGCCTGTCCATCCGGTTGGCAAGAGAACTGACATGGTCTTCCGGATTGGCAATATAATAGGTCCTGTCAACGATTCTGCCTTGTTCCTGTGCCAGGTCGTAATGAATGGTATGCCCCTCCATGGCAAGAGAGCCTTCTTCTTTTTTAGCAAGGGCAAGATTTTTAATAAATTTCTTGTCTTCTAAGGATCCAGTATTGACGAAAATTTTGGAAGGATTGCAAAGAACGATTGAATTAGCAATTTTTTTTAATACTTCAGGATGTTTAATTTTTAAAAGCCGGATTAATTGTTCATCATCTAAATATTTTTGAAATATGGCTTTGGCACTCTCTTCAGAATCAACTTTTCCAAGTTCATTAATAATATCAATATCATTGCCCGTATTAAGCATTTTATTTATTGTCTCCAAATTTAATGTTATCAAAAGGACTTTGTATTCTTCTAACATTAAATTGTAAAAAAACAAATATTATCTTATGTTTTTTTAAAAAAACTTTGATTGTATTTTTCTGATAACCAGTATAAAACCTGTATGGTAAAAGGTTATAAAGGCTTGAGGTAAAGGGAAAATATGACTAAAAAAATATTTGCGGATTTACACAATCACACAACAGCCTCTGATGGGGATTTTACACCGGAACAATTGCTTGAACGGGCAAAAGCCCTTGGAATAAAGGCACTTGGTATTACTGATCATGATACCTTGGAAGGTTTGAAAAATGCAGTCTTAGCAGGGAAAAAATATAATATTGAGGTAATCCCCGGTGTTGAGGCTTCTATCCGGTTTAAACGATCTTTTTTTACGGGTACATTGCATTTATTGTGCTATTTTAAACCAGCCAGACTTTTAGAAGATAAGTTTGTAAAAGGCTTTCAAAATGTCCTGGCCCAGGGAAGGGGAGAAAATCTTTCAAGGGCAAGGATTGATGAAATCAATAAAAATTTTGGACCGGCCGGGAAAATTGTTTTATTAAAAAGGGATCTGACATTTAAAGACATATCCGCTTTCAGCCATAATGCAACAAGACGGCATTTTGCCCTTGCTTTAAATCAAATCTTTGGGATTATAGATACGAATATTATCAATACAATTATTGGAAACAACAGCCCGGCTTACCTTCCTTCAGGAATAAAATTAGAAGATATGAGTCGTTTTTTAAGGGAAAACAATGTCCTTTCAGTCCTGGCCCATCCGGCAGCCGGGTCTTTCACGGGCAAGGGGCATTATAAGGAAGTCCTGCCGCCAATTGAAATTGTAGAACAGATTTTTCCGGATTTTATCAATGCGGGTATTAAAGGCCTGGAAGTCTATTATCCAGGTCATATTACAGAGCACCAGGAGTTGATGAAATCCTGGGCGAAAAAATATCATCTTTTATTTACAGGTGGATCAGATTGTCATGATGGGAAAGAACGTCCTCTGGGAGTAAGCGGCATATCTGAATCAGAATACTTAATATTTAAGGAGTCATTGGCATGAGAAGAAAAGAAAAAGAAATTACAAATAGAGAAGATATTGAAAATATTTTAAGACAAAGCAAAGTCTGCCGTCTGGCAATGGTTGATGAAGATAAACCATATATGGTTCCCTTGAATTTTGGCTACAGCAACGGATGCCTTTTTTTCCACTGCGCAAAGCAGGGAAGAAAAATAGACTTGATTAAAAAAAATCCCAATATCTGTTTTGAGGTTGATGAACTTATCCGGTTAAAAAAAGCAAGTTTAGCCTGTGACTGGGGAATTGATTTTAAAAGTGTGATCGGGTCGGGTACTGCTCAAATTCTGGAAGATTCAAAAGAAAAGATACAGGCATTAAATGCGATTATGTCACAATATTCAGGCAGAACATTTGAGTATCCCGATGAGATGCTTGAAAAAACACTTGTGATAAAGGTTGTCATTGATGAAATGACAGGGAAACAATCTTAAATATGAGTGAAAGCATAGATAAAACTAATTTTTTGGATCTTAAGTCCTGTAACCCTGAAAAAGTAATATCAAGAACGGGCTGCAAATTTGATAAAATCAGCGAACAATATTTTGTAGATATATGGGGGGTTACATATTGTGTGGATTTAAATAAATATGAAGTCAGGCCAAAAGGACCCGGTTTGAAACCCCATCATAATTGTTTGTACTTATTTATTTTATTTTACCTGATGAAATCAAAAAATATGCTTCCTTCAGGGGTCTGGGTGTCTGAAAAAGATATACCGGGCGGGGCGGCTTTCTTCAGGGGCCCCCACACTATTCCGGCAGATTTGATTACAGCAAGATTTGGAGAGGATATAGACCTTTTTAAAAAAGGCTGTGAAAAATTAGGAGGTATCCCAATTGAACTTGCAGATGCCGCTTTTTTATTTAAGATTACACCGACTATCCCCGTTGCCGTACTATATTGGCAGGGTGATGAGGATTTTCCAAGTGAAGCCAAGCTGCTGTTTGACAAAAATATAGAACAGCATTTGCCTCTTGATATCATCTATGCGCTGGCTGTTGAGGTTTGCCATGCCCTTGGCTGAATATTGTCTGAATAGTGGCTAACAACAAACACTGTAATTTTTAAGACCTTTCATCCTGACCTGTTTGATGAAAAAAAAGTGGGAAACGTAGCCTTTTGGCCATTGTTTCCCACCTTGTTTTTTTACTAAAAGTTTTTAAGCGTTTTTCGTTCGGGTACTATTTAGTGCCTGACCGAAAACCCGTGTTTGGGCGAATCTTGGTCCAAACACTATTTAAAAGCATCAGAAAAAGTGTTTACCAAATCCTGACCATCTGCCTCATTGAAACAATAGCGCATATCAATAAAATTGTTTCGAAATTTTATTATATCGTCTTTAACTGCAGATCCTTTTTTAATGAGATCTGCCATTAATCCTGCAAGGATTTTAAAATCTTTTTCTTCCATGCCGAATCGAGTCATTTCAGATACACCCATACGAAGGGCTCCTGATGCTGTAAAACCTTCTTCAACAGGGGTTGCCTGATAGTTGACAATGATATTGTTTTCTTCAAGCTGTCTGGCTATCTTTGCCCCTTTGCCATAGCCGACATTCAAAATGACCTGATGAGTCTGGGTAAAAGAGATGTCAGGGTCTCCTGCAACATCCAGGCCCTGTTCCTTTAAGGCATTTGCAAAGGCTTTGGCATTTGAAATTACAGCTTTCTGGTAAACATCCTTAAAATGATTCATTTCATAGGCGGAAAATAAAAGCCCGGTCATGGTACCTAGGTGGTGGTTGCTCACACTACCTGGAAATGTTCTTCTCTGGACCGCTTCCCATATTCCATATTCCATATCGTCTTCATTGAAATCAGATGCAATGACACCGCGCTGGGTACCAAAATAGGTTTTATGGGTAGACCCGGTTACGATATGGGCACCTTCTTTCAGCGGTTCCTGGAAATGACCGCCGTAAAGACCCAGTACATGTGCCATGTCATACATTACAATGCAGGACGGGGCAAATTCATTCACAAGGGCGCGGATTTGAGCCACAGGCTCTTTATGGATAATCATGCTTTTCCCAAGAATGGCAAGCTCTGGTTGATGCTCCTTTATAATTGCCTCACAGGCGCGGATATCTATTTTATAGGGATTGTCTTTTTCCACGGGGAAATTAATTACGGCTGCTTTCTCTGTTTTGGGATCTCTTGCCACAAAATCACGAAGCGCTCCCATGGGCTGCGCACTTAAATGTCCTCCCTTGATAATATGGTTGTTCATGATTTTTCGGATTCTTCTTTGCTCATTTTTTCTGTCTGCCCGGTTGAGAAAATCCACAAGTGCACTGAAAACAGCCGTATTGGCCATTTGACCGGAGATAACCCTTGATTCGATATTTTGGCAACCCAGAAAGGTTGAAAATTCTTTGTTTAAAAGGATTTCAATTTCCCGGATAAAATCGGTTCCCTGGTAATAAAAAACATCTTCTCCGGCAAAGGCCTTAATTTCTTTGTGCTCTGCATACCGGTTTACAGGGTCACTGATGGATAACAGCCTTGACATATAGGACTGGCTCATTTCCGACGGGATCAGGTTGATACACTCTTTTTGTCGCCAGGTATGATTATTTGAAGCTTTTGATACCAGCTGTCGTGCCAGTTGGGGATACCGAGTGTCGCTTTCAACAGATTTAATAGATTTTAATTGATCATGGGGAATGGATCGAACAAAAGGCGGTGCTTCCGAGCTCATATGATAGGGAACGACAATACTTTCACACCGTTTTTTCCTGATCTCTATTTCAAGAATCTCTCCCTCAAGAATACTGCTGTCGATCAATGCCAGGGCCACAGCTCTTCTTTTAGAATCTTCTTTAAACTCAGAATTCAGTCCGCTTCCTTCGGGCTCCTGAAACGGGATCATGGTTCCGGACGTAATATATCCCACATGTTTGTCTTTGGAAAATACCCTGTAGCCTTCTCTTGCAATTCCTTTTCCTGTAATGGCAAGGGGCATGACCATTCTTGGCAAACAAGAAATGTTTTCAAATTTTTGATCCGTAATATTTTTAAAGGCAAGATATTGCTGATAAAGAGCATCCTTTCCTAAAAAATCACCTTTAAGGGGTGAGAAGCTGACTGCAAATTTGGATAATTTTGATGCAAACAGAGGGATTTCTTTGTCGTCATGGTCTATGCCCAACTCATGGCCGTATAAGGGCAGGCAGGACTCCAGTCGTAAAGTGTCCCTGGCACCAAGCCCAATGGCCACAGCTCCTTTCTCCATTAAAAGATCCCAGATAAAAACAGCGTGTTCGTTTTCCACGAAAAGTTCGAACCCCAGGGGTTCTCCAGTATAGCCGGTCCTTGCAAGACAGATTTGGGCTTCATTGATATCAACAATGCTTAAACAATTTCTGGCAGGCTCAGGCAGTGTGCCGCCAGTGACAATTTGTTGAATTATGGATTTGGAAAAAGGCCCCTGAAGGGCAATCATGGATACTTCAAATGTTCTGTCAATCATTTCGATATTTTGAAACAAGGGCAGGTATTTTTTAAAATGGGCCACATCTTTTTCCCGGTTGGAAGCATTGACAACCAGCAGATATTCCTCGGGTTTAAATCGGTATAAATATGCATCATCAATGGCGCCGCCATTCTCATTCTGTATCAATGTATATTGGCTTTCACCAATTTCTAAGGCCATGGCATTATTGGTAAGAATGTACTGCAAAAAAGGTATGGTATCTTTTCCTTTGAAATAAAGTCTTCCCATGTGCGAAACATCAAAGATGCCTGCTTTTTTCCGGGTAGCTGTATGCTCATTAATGATGCCGGCAGGATATTGTATGGGCATTTCCCAGCCCCCAAAGTCTACGATTTTTGCATCAAGATCCTGGTGTTTTTTAAATAATGCAGTTCTTAAAAGTTCGCTCATAATATTCTCTCTAAATTAAATAATGGTTTCAGACAAAAATTTTAATATTTTTTCTTTATAAGAAAAAAACCCTAATAAAAACAAAAAGGTCTGTCAATACATAATAGATTTGCTCAAACCCTGTCTTGACATTGGGGTCCACTATAGCAAGAAGAATCAGCGCTGCAGAAAATCTTTTAAGAGAAGATTTATCAACTATAGAGTCCATTGAAACAACAGTTAGAAACCATTTTAAAAATCTGCCGAAACCCTTTCAAAATCTGCCAAGGAAAATAATGGGCCAAAGAACTCTGGGCATTGTCAGAAGAACCTTGATCATAGGGAAACTAAAATCCAGATAAACGGGTGTTGCAAACCAAATACATACACTAGGCTTTTGTTCTATGTGAAATTGGAAAAAGTAAAAAGATGATTTTCAGCTTCTAATAAAATTTATAGTTACACTTGGGGATGAAAAAACAAAGGGTGCTATATATTGTGGTCGGTTTTTTTGAATAAAAATAGAAGAGGATAGTCCAGAGGATTTTTAGGATCCTCTTCAAGTCGATAATTATATTAATTAGTTGATTTTTTAATCATAAAATTTGACCAAAAATTGTGGTGTGATACAATATAGGTAAGCCAACATAACAGAAGGAATTTTATGAAAATCAACATCGTAGTCGCCCATGCGTTAATCGTTTTATTTTTCACTTTAAATATTACCCCTATACATCGCACCGCCTATCAAAATAGCCTGAATTTCGGTATGGCTATTCCTGTAGAATACATTGTCCCGCCGCTGCCAATTGTAAAAATATCCATTGATAATCACATCTCCTTCGATGAATTTTCCTTCTTCAAAGAACCAGGTGAAACTTACAAGCCTGTTATTTTGCATCCACATCTTCAAGATATCTCTAACCCAGCCCCAATCGAAGATCTTTGCCGCGACATGAGTTGGAGCATTACGGGTTTCTCTTAAGCTTCGCATTGGGTCTTTTTTCCATGGTACTTCTTCTATATATTAAGTTTATTCTTCGCTTGATAATTTGGGTGATACTCCTTTATCGCCCTGTTATTGTTTGACAGAGTGAATTTAAATCTCTAAAATTATAAGCAAAATAATACTATTTAAAGGATCTATAATGAACTGGTACACGTTAAAATTTTTACCTAACAATCCTATAATAAAATATATGGGTATTTGGTTATTCCTTGTACCAATAATAGCTGAAATACAAACACATATTCAGTTGTTTAAGCCGTTTCCTTGGGTCTTCCTTTTTGGTGCTGCTTTGGCTTTTACTGTTGCTAATATTGTTTATTTGTTGCGTTGTCCTTCCATTATAAAAGACCATATTGTCTTTACTGGCTTTTGGGGTGATCTCAAAATTAATGCACACCTACAAGAATATGCAGATAGTATTGGCTTTAAGGATGCTGAAATACCAACCAAAAATGATCAAGATTCCTTAAGAATTGCCTTTTGGAAAATACATATAAAAGCTAAAACATCACGGCTAATATCCTTGTGGATCTGTTTTGGATTATATCTGCTTGGATTCCTATTCTTAAGTATCACCCTATACCTTAAAGCTTGCTCGGTCTGGGAACTTTTACAGAGCTTTTTTTAGATTCCGAAAAATCCACTTATTACATAACTTAAATTATTTCTGGGGTTTGGGATGGGAAAAAACATGGGACCATATACTGTGGTTGGATTGTTTCTGAATAAAGTCCGGCTTAACAGAGGATAGTGCTAAGGATTTTTGGGCGATAAAATAAGAAGCCCTATAGGCAATTATGGTTCACTTATTTTTTGTAATTGCTATTGAATAATAATTTCTATTTTTAACTACTTTTTTTCTAATTTTTTTTCTATCTAACAATTCCTTTAAACCTTTCATACATTTTCCTTTTGCTATCTTTGATTCTTCGACTAATTCTTTTAGGGTAATTACTTTTCTAATATTTATTATTTCAATTATTGTCTCTTGATACAGCTCAGTTAGTTTCTCTTTTGAGCTAATACCAAAATATACTAAATTGCCAGACTGTTTTTCATATATATTCTTATCCAAACTCCTCCAAAATTTTTCAATTTCAGGTTTAAGGACATAATAAACATAATTAGTTGAGGCTTTACCTTTTTTAGACCAATCAATTTTATTCCATTCATCTTCAGTCAACATTAGTCTATCAAATAATCTATGATGAGTTGGGCACAAATAGATTGTATTATACTCATCCTTTGGGCCTCTGAGTTCTGCTGGAATAATATGACAAATGTCAATTACTCTGCTTTCTCCACAAATTGCACAAGGTATATTTTGCTTTAATCCCCTGATGATTGGAGTTCTATCATAAAGGCCCTTAGTAAAAGGGATATTTTCATTTGGAATGGCAAATGTTCGTCTAACTTCTTCAACAATTTTACTGTTTATAGTGTCTGAAATATGATCATTGCAGTAAAAACATTTTTTCATTATTTCATTGATGGTATCAATAAGTTTATTAACCTCTCGATTTGTAGGTCCCGGGGGTCTTTCACAGACTATCTCACCTTCTAACCAATATGGATTTTCTTGTTTTTCAATGTTTACTCTACTTAAATCCGAAAAGATTAAATCTATATTCTTGTTGTATTTTTTATTAACTTTTAATTCACCGATAATCTTAGATTTCAATTCATATAATCTATATCTAAGCTCGTTCAATGAATTATTGATTTCCATGGACAAATCATATTTTCTTTTAAAATTTTCAAACTCACTATCAATAAAGAATTCAACCCTATCCATATTTTTGCCTTAATTATAATAGTTTTTCATTTTTAACTTCGACAGCTCGTTTTTTAATAAATTCAATCTGAATTATATTATGTCGACAATAAATAATAACTGCCAATAGAAACAATAATCCGGTAAGTATTAGATACCATAGATATTTATTGTCCCAATGAAATATAATGAAAATAAAAATAAGTTCTGCTATTAAAAGAACGGAATGGATAGTTGCCGATTTATAATAGTAATAATTCCTTTCTTCTGCTTTTAGCTTCAGGGATAGCAAAGTTATATTCGGCTCCGACTCATCACTTACATGAAGCACTATCCAATCAAATAACTCAAACACAATACGATGGATGGAGTAAATACTCATTCCGATAAGTAAGAAAAAAAATATAAATTTAGTTCCTGTAAGGGGGTTGATGTAGTTGTCATAAATTACTGGTTCAAAATATTTAAGCAACACGGTGAAAACAAATGCAGGAATTAAATAACGAAATGCTTTTTCAATGTTATCGAATAACTTTTGAATATCCATTTTAATTACGCCTCATAGGTTGCTAATCAGTCACACAGTATTTTGTGTCAGCGAGATTATTGTACAGGTCTGGATATCATTCAAGCTGAAATAATTAAAATATTGATCTATATTTCACTACCAATGTTTAAAGCCTGTGTAAAGTGATATTCAAATCAACTTGATGTTGGAAAGGGAAAACCAAAGGAATCAAAATCTTATTAAGTTTTGTTGAAGAAAAAAAATATGCGAAATCTATTCTGAAATTGTGCAGACTATTAACAGTCTTGAGCTTTTAGCATCATCGGCAAGCACAATATCTTGGTGCGCGACGAGGGCGTAAGATACCAGCGGATGAGAGTTCCGCCCGGGAAATTATCGGTTCATCCCGGTAGCTACCCAGACAGTGGGATAGGGAGACCTTCCTGCTGAAGCTCTGGGGACAGATGTAAGCCTATAGGGCTGCAGCAACTTGGCAGGCCGTAATGCGAGTGAACCCTGAGCAGGCCTCGAAAGGAAAGTCGTGGATGCCGACCCGCCCAATATTCGGGGAAGGCCGAAGCGGAATGGGGATGTAACCGATCCACCTATTTCGATCCACCGGGGTAATGGGGACAGCATGTCAGGAAGGTATCTTGGGTAACGTGGGAGATCCGTCCCGAATGCGGGGTAGCGACCCGCAACAAGCAGAGAGTGTATTGGTTCGGGCGGGAGTCGGAGAGGGTAATAGTACTGTTGATGCCGGGTAATGCCGGTTGAGGGAAGTGCCCTTACTTTTGATATTCTTTTAAAGGAGACGAGAGGAGGTGATTGGCCATGAGCCTGAAAACACCAAATAAGATTCGGACTTTCCAGAGAAAGATTTACCTTAAGGCGAAGTTGGAACCGGATTTTCGATTTTACTTGCTTTATGACAAAATATATCGAGCTGACATCCTACAGTATGCATATCGGTCGGCAAAAGCCAACCGTGGTTCTGCTGGTGTGGATGGTATGACGTTCGATCAAATTGAGTCAAAGGGAGCAGAAGAATGGTTGTCCGGGATCAGGAAGGAATTGCGTGAAAAGACGTACAAGCCACAACCTGTTTTACGCGTAATGATTCCAAAACCAGGTGGGGGTAGTCGTCCCCTTGGGATACCCACCATAAAGGACCGGGTGGTTCAAACCGCAGCAAAACTGGTTATCGAACCAATATTTGAGGCAGATCTGGAACCTAATACATATGGCTACCGTCCAAAGCGCAGTGCCTTGGATGCAATTAGTATGGTTCACAAGCTTTTATGCAGAGGGTATACAGATGTAGTTGATGCAGATTTATCAAAATATTTTGATACGATTCCGCACTGTGAATTGTTGAAGTGCGTATCACGCAGAATTGTGGATCGAAATGTGCTTAGACTTATCAAACTCTGGCTCAGGGTCCCGGTTGAGGAACGTGACAAAGATGGTAGAGGACGAATGAGCGGTGGTCAAAAGAACAGGAAAGGAACACCGCAAGGGGGTGTTATTAGCCCACTTCTGGCAAACTTATACATGAATCGGTTTCTGAAATATTGGCGGATCAAAGGATATAATGAGATTTTCCGTGCGCGGATAGTTTCCTATGCCGATGATTTTGTTATTTTAACCCGAGGTAAAGCAAATGAAGCTTTGCAGTTGACCAGCTCAATCATGGAACAACTTGAATTGAAGCTGAATCAGGATAAAACCATCGTCATGGATGCCCGAAACGGCAACTTTGATTTTCTCGGGTATACCTTTGGCCGTATATGGTTCCGGAAAACAGGGAAATGTTACATGGGAGCCAGTCCATCGAAGAAGAGCGTAAAACGGTTGAAGCAAAAGGTAAGGACAATACTGAGACCCGGTGAGAAAGGCGTGTGGCCTGATGTTCGAGATCGGCTGAATGCTTTATTGCAGGGATGGAGTACTTACTTTTGCTATGGTACGACTCAGATAGTCTATCGTGCTGCTGAGCGAAATGTATCTGATCAAGTGAGGCGCTTTCTGGTCAGTCGGCACAAGGTGCGTTCGCGAGGCATACATCGGTTTCCATCGGAAAGAGTATTTGGAGAGCTTGGGGTACTATTGCCGAGACCGAGAAAAAGAGCTGTACAGCGTGTGCCTTAAGGTGAAGTCAGTCGGTAAGCCGGATGCGGTAGCTCCGCAAGTCCGGTTTGATGCGCAGGGACAGGAAACGGAGCAGAGCTTTGCCACCGCGCCTGTCCTTGACTCTACTGTTTGGGGTAAATTTCATTCATCACACAGATAATCAACTTATATATAAAAAACACGGCCCGCACTTAACTGCAAAAAACCCGCTATATTGTCCAAATTACCAATCCTGACATCTTTTTACCCTGTTTGATTTTGGACACACGCTGTGGGACATGAAAATAAAACAATTGTAATTATCCCTTTTTCAGAAACGGCAATTGTCATTTGATTTTACTTTTTTGATAATATTTTTTATAGAATATCTATACTTTTAAACTAGTGCGATTAAATTTTTTGTTTTTTTATAGGGGATTTAAATCATGCCCATAACAGACAATAAAAATTATCCGTTTTCTTTTTCCATGATAGACATTAAAAAAATTGACCCTTCACCCTATCAACACCGCAAATACTTTGATGAAGGCAGTTTAAGAGAACTTGGGGCAAGTATTGTAAAGGATGGTCTGATCGAACCCATTATTGTCCGCCCGCAAAAACAAGACCGGTTTCAGCTGATTGCAGGAGAACGAAGACTCAGAGCCATTAAAGACTACACTGATATGAAGATGATCCAGGCAAAGATCGCAGATGTAGACGATCTTCAGGCAAGAAGGATAAGCGTTACTGAAAACAGTTTAAGACAAGATTTTTCCGCCATAGAATCCATTGAAGCGACTATTAAAATCATTGACGTGGAAATGGGCAAAGATCCCTGGTACTTGACGGGTGGCAAAACACCCCTTGAAAGGGTCCATAAATTGCTGTCAAAGTTAGATTCCATAAGGGTTTGCAAAGATAGGGGTTCCCTGGTTTCCAAGGTGGCGGATGATCAGTTCCACAAATATGTGGAACTGGTAGAGTCTATTTTCAAAAATCTCCCGAAACCCTTGAAATGGCGGTCTTTTTTGACGCATGACCTGATTTTATTAACCGACATTCCCTTAAAAGTTCAAAAAGCATCCGTAAAACT
>Ga0233429_1001592_pt1 | contig 26287 bp, 26 predicted proteins | sample SI_118_April2016_3_FD_179879 | JGI IMG/M metagenome (GOLD analysis project Ga0233429, IMG submission 179879) | Seawater microbial communities from Saanich Inlet, British Columbia, Canada - SI_118_April2016_135_MG | ecosystem: Environmental > Aquatic > Marine > Inlet | place: Canada: British...
TTAATGTCGCAACAATTTCAATATTCGTAACATCGGAAGTAGACAATTTCTGTGCAAGATGTTGGAAAGCAGTCTGATTTAACGGTGACATTTCCTGTACGGAAGGTCCCTGGCCAGCCTGAGCCAGGGATGTTAGAAAAAACATGCAAAACGTAGTCACCGCTAAAACAGTAGATTTGAGATAGTGAGAATTCCTCATGAGCACTCCTTCTTACCAAAATTTCCTGAATATCATTTATCGATCAGCGTCAAAACCGGTGATCAACCATTTCCCGGCAACCTGTTTCAATGTATAATTAGCTAATTTAGTCGGACTTCCTTTATTGAGTTTGATCATTCTCTTAACACCTATGGTAAAAGAGATTCTGGCTGTCGCCGTATCACCACTTTGTGAAAAATCCTTAACAGTCCAATCAGTTGGCCTGAAGAGCATGAAAATGGACATGCTTCGAGCATGAGACGAGCGCGCTTTTCGGTTGTCCATTTTCCAGAATTTCTGCGTCTCGTCAGCAACGAACATAGGGTTCCCTGGAGGAGCGTTGCTGCCCGGAGGATAATAGTTTTGTAACTGCTTGAAATAAGCATCCAGAACATCTCTCCCTCCACCATCTGGGCCTGGCGCAGCTACTGCCAGTTCCTTCTTTTTCACTGCTGCTTGTTGATCAGCTTCTACTCGTACTTTACCTTCTGCCAATGCCGTAATATCCTGAAAAGCTGATATATACCATTCGCCATCCTTTCTGACAAGAGAGTACTCTACCTGACGGGTGAATCCCCCCCTGTTCAGCCGTATCTGATTTTCACTTCCAACGGCCATTTCAATACGTGCAACGGCGCTATTACCATCTTCATTTAAATCCAATATCTTCCACACTGTTGGTTTGTAAATATCATAAAAAAAAGATGGTACTTTATCTGTTCTCATTTGGGAGGCGCTTGCACGCTTCTTTATCCATAGAGTACTGATTTTTGTCCGTATAGAAATTAACTCAATCTGTGGAAGTTTGCTCTTATCTGGTGGATATATGGATGCCAGTAAATCATGATGGCCGGAAAGAACATCCTCGATAGAGGCTGAGGGACCAACAGGGCGTTTCTGCTTCGTAATAATTTTCTTAAACGCAACCAGCTTCCATTCTTCGTCACGTCTCATTTCATAAATGCCGCTAGTCGCCATATACATTGGTGCTGCAGCAACCAGACTACCTTTATCGGGAGTAAATATCACCTCCATTGAAGCAACATGACCTTTACCTTCAACAGTAAGCTCCTTTATTGTAAAGGGGAATTTTGCATTCTGTTTGATAAAGAGAAAGTCCTTATTACTATTCCTTTTCTTATGCCAGAAAGCCTCCCTCTTTTTAGTCAATGAAACTCTTTCATCAATGTCCATTTCAAGCTGAGGTGGGAACAATTGAGAAGAAATAACGAAATATTGTTTAAGCACTTGTTTTGGAGATACTTCTGCAGATACAACACTTGCAGGAATGAGAAATGCCAGGGTGATGAACAGTACAAGCAATCGCATTAGAAAGCCTCCTATTTTTGATTATTCGTGTATGTTACGTTGTAATTTCCGTTTTTCAGGAGAAGTGATAGAATACTCTGATAACTTCTCTATTTGCTTTTAAATAGACGACAAAATAGTTTTCTGTGAAAACAACTTTTTGAGTAAGGCACTCACGCCATTTCCAGAAAAGCGAACATAATCGAAAGGGAGTCTATCATATACTAAATGTAGGTGCAAGTGTCATTATCGTTTAAGTTCCGGAAAGAGATGTATATTATATTTATTTAAGTACTAATAAAGAAATGGATATGGACAACGGATTAAGATAAAAATATAATGTTACGATTCCCTTAGTTTTCCATGATCACTTTATCTCATATTCCATAAATGACCATGAGTTTTAACAGCGAAAGCACACGGAATAACACGAGAAAAATACTTGATTGGAATAAACAGGGTGCAAAGGAGATCAAAAGTGATGAATGATGAAAGATGGCGTATTAGTGGCTTCGTGGCCACTTTTAATTCCCCAAATATTAAATTAACATGGAGTATTTCTTTTTTCCTTTTGTTAATATCTGCACTTGGCTGTGGGCAGGGAGAACAAACGCCCGTAAATAAATCCAAATCTAATGATGCTATAGTAGAAAAAATAGACAGGGTCGCAGCTGCAGAGTTCAAAAAGCTCGTTGAGAAAAACAGAAATGACATTATTAGGATTTTAGAGGAGAATAAAATCCTTCCGGCAAACATGCCAAACCTCTACAAACATATAAACTGGCACCTGTACGAATCTGCAAATCTGTATATTGAGAATGGAATGGGTACTGCTAAAATTGTGCTGTCCGGATGGGAGAAGTCAAAAGAAAACAAATATCAACAACCTTTTATACTCTGGTTTGAACGGAAAGAGAGGAGATGGTATCTGGTAGTTAAAGACGGACATTTAACAAGAGCAGTTTCAAGCAGTGATATAGCTTATGATTTATCACTGGAAATCAACAAAGCGTTTACCCGGCTATTCCCCTACATTGAATATGAGGATTGGTGTAAGTGGAAAGACCCTATCCGCAAAAAACTCGCCTTGATAAGGTTAAAAAGCGTCTTGCCACAAACCAAGTAAATATCAGTTGGTCACTGATCTGCGAGTGACGAATGCCTATTAACAAATTATGAGTTTCATTGGAGATATGACTGTGGGAAGAAAGAAACTATGGCGATTAGCTGAACTTGAGGAATTTGACAATCTCATACAATTCACCGATCAACCGAAACAGGATGATTTTCGATTTCACGGGAGCTGGGCGAAAGATTATTTCAAGAACAACAATCCAATAACCCTGGAGCTGGCATGCGGTAAAGGTGATTATACGATTGCGCTTGCAGAGAAACATCCTGATAAAAATTTTATCGGTATTGATATGAAAGGCCCACGTTTATGGTCAGGATGTGTCGCGGCACAAGAGAGAGGCCTCACTAACGTAGCATTCCTCCGCATAGAGATACTTGACATTGTTCACTATTTTGCAAAAGATGAAATCGATGAGATATGGATAACCTTTCCTGATCCTTTTTTGAAAAATGGCAGTGCTAATAAGAGGCTTACTGCTACCCGATATCTGAATGCCTATAAACAGGTGATAAAAGAGGAAGGGATAATTCATCTTAAAACAGATTCAACCCCCCTATTCGAATTCAGTCTCAGATCATTGAGGGACAACAGCTGCACGGTTGAAGAAACAATCGATGATGTCCATAATGATGAAGAACGACATGAAGATCTTTATATCAAAACGAATTATGAGAAAAAACATCTTGCTGATAATCGAATAATCAAATACGTGCGATTTTCACTTGCAAAATAAAGCGGATAGGATGACAGGATAAAAGGGGATAGGAGAGCGAACTAAATGGCGGCAATAAAAAGACGAGCAAATAAAAGCAGAGTATTCAAATCATTCGTGAGATTTATTATTTTACCGTTAATACTGGTTGATGCCTATGCCTATTGGAAAATCCATCAAACTTCACACTCCTGGCTCTCCGGGCTGCTATCAGTATCAGAACCGCTATCACAACTTGCAATTATCCTCACAATTAATGTCGCAGTTATCATCATCTTACTTCTTCATATTGCACGGTCACAATAGTTATGCTATAAGTAAACCTGCTCTTTTTTCTTCCAAAAAGTACGAAGAAAAATAACGAATTAGAAATTATTCTTCATGATAAAGCCTGCCATAATCTACCTTATGATGGCACAATCTACGCAACAGTAAATACCTGATTAATTTTTTTAACTAATGCTGAAAACTCAAAAGGTTTTTTGAGAATAAAGTCAACGCTCAAACCGTTTTTGTTTGTTGGTTTGAGTTTATCACTCCAGCCAGTAATAATACCTATCTTCGGTCTCTTCTTTAATTCATTCAACGCCTTTATTACACTATAACCATTGACATCCGGCATGACCATGTCACATAAGACAAGATGAAAGTCTTCTTTCCTTGCCAGTTCTATAGCTTCAGTGCCACTATCAACAGTTTTGACATAATAACCATTTAAAGAAAGACATCTCTCCAACATATTGCATACTTCCTTTTCATCATCTACCACCAGTATTCTAAGATTATTGTATTTTATTTCCTGTTTCTGTTCAGGAAATCCTTTCAGAATATCTGATTTAACCGTTGTTGTAACCGGAAATTGCAAGGTAAAGGTAGCGCCTTTTCCCTCCTCACTTTCTACATCTATATTACCTCCATGCCCGGTTATTATGCCGTAAGAAATACTCATACCTAATCCGGTCCCAATGGCAACCTTCGTGGTAAAAAAGGGATCGAATATCCGTTTCTTCACTTCATCTGTCATCCCCTCTCCCGTATCGGAAATACTTATAAATATCGTATCCCCCTTACTCCATGTACTGAATGAAAGTTTACCACCATCAGGCATCGCATCAATAGCGTTGTTAATTATGTTTATAATGATTTCTCTTAATTCTACAGGATTACACAGTATGAGAGGTACTTCATTAATGTTTATTGTATCTATATGGTAGTTTATGCCTTTAGACTGGGCCATACTCTTCCATCTGGGCATTGTGAAATCAATAGATTGCCTTATCAGGTCTCTTATATCATAAGATACAAACTCTGTGGTAGTTTCCCTTGCCTTAGTAAATCGTAACATCTTGCGGGATATCTCTGTTCCATCAGCGGTTGCTATCTTAATAGTGCTAAGCACTCCCCTTAACTCTATATGATCCTTATAGATCTCTTCCATTAACTGTACATTACCAGAGATTATGGCTAGTATATTATTAAACTCATGGGCAATACCGGTTGCTATTGTCCCTATAGACTTTAGTTTTTCAGACTGCAAGAGAGCCTCTTCCATCTGCTTGCGTTCGGTAATGTCACGCGCCGTACCCAGGACTCCAATTACTTCTCCTGTCTCGCCACGTAATGGAAAGTTTTTATATTCACATAATTTCCCGGTAACTTTGAAACGGACTTCCTGTTGAGGGCTTTCTCCCTTCAATGTTCTTGAGTATAAATCTTTTGCCTTTTCCAAGTCTTCACCATCAAAAAGTGGTGCAAACGATTTACCTATGAACTCCTCCGGTTTGTGTCCTGAGAGTTTTTCAAATGCCTTATTCAGAAATAAAATATTCCCTTCCGTATCACATATGTATGCCAGATCTGAAATATTTTCAAAAAGTGATCCATATTTCTTCAATTCCTGGTCTTTTTGATAACGTTCGGTGATATCTTCTACCATGGAAAGTATTCCACATGTTTCACCACTCATGTCTTTTAGCGGAGTATTATGCCATTGGCATGATATCAATTTACCATCTTTTCTAATATTATTATCTTTCTCAGAATATGACGACACCTTACCTTCCTGCAAGTATCTAATAACATCATCAACTTTATGACGTTTATCCTTGGGAACAATAAGATCTGCTGCGTATTTACCGAGTACTTCACTCTTTAGATATCCAAATATTTTCTCTGCAGCATGATTCCATTCGAGTACACGGAAAGCCCTATCCCACAAAATGTAGCCAATAGGCATTTGATCAATGCTTATTTGAAGCTGTTCATTAACCCATTGCAACCCATGCCTTGTCTGTTTATGCTCAGTAATTTCTCTCATTAGATCAACCTCATTTAGAAAAAACATAATCAATTAGAAATAAACATAATCAATATTGCTAATTCTATGCCGAAATAATGTGCCGGCTTTTATTTCTCTCTTCTGAAAGAACCAGATTTCCTTAATCCATAAATTGATAACAACTTATGAGAATTTTAAAAAATGCTAACAATTGTATTTAAGGATTAGAAAAGCAGATGCTCCTTGACGCACAGTGTGCCATGTCGCACTATTGTGCCATTACCCTTGTGTGCCATGGCACACATCAAGAGCTTGAAATATTGCAGAGAATTTTACTAAACGATAATGAATTGCTCAGACAGGATGACAGGATGACAGGATGACAGGATGACAGGATAAAAGGATAAAAGTAGATGAGATGATTAAAGAACCGTTTACCGTTTACAATTGACAAGAATACCTATTTACGAATATACCAGTCACGAAATGAAATTAGGTAGAGACGTAGGGCGAGGCTTCCCGCCCGAACGTACCCGTTCGGTACGGGCGGGTAGCCTTGCGCTGATTGTACGAAAGCAAACCTAAAGGATTGCCCTACGAATAAAGCGTATAAATATTTATATTAATGCGCCTAAAACCATTTTGATATAGATATAACAAGTGACTAATGTCCAATAACCACATTCTAATTAAGGGAAAGTCAATCCTCTCTCTTTTGCCCGGGAGTTTACCCACAAGGTAAATATTTCATTCATGTAGGGAAAGGCCGATCCGGAACCCTGTGTTTCGAGTTCCTCCATTAATGAGGTAACTGCCTGAAAGGTACATAAATTGCCTTCCTTAAATTGTTTTCTCAGATAATATTTTGAAGATGGGACTGTTTTTAATCCAATTTTCTTTACTTCCATAAACCCCGGTTTATAAAGCCATCTCCTCGCACTACTCCAACTTGTATCCAGAACAAAAATATTCAGTGGTTTTCTCTTCTCTTCAATAATTCCCTGTCCATCACGAAAAGGCGGTATCGGGAAGAAAATGACCGGCGTGTATTCACTCCTGGCTATTTCAGCCTCAACCTCTTTTTCCCACCCCTTTTCTCCCACGTAAATAAGAGAGTTATTTTCCAGCATTAATCGAAGCAGTCTTCCCGTGTTAGAAGAGATTCGTTCTTCACCTTTTGTTGTTAACAGGGTCAATTTGTGTTCCGTCCAAAGGGGAGTAATATCACAACAAATACACTCTTGGAGTATTAACCGGCATTGGAAACATCTTTCCAGACTTGATGTACTCATGATTTTAATCTTAATAATAAAAAAAACGGGACACTCCCGCCAGAAGGTTCATCGGCCAAGGATAAAACGCAGATTTCATATACTAAAGAATAAATGAATTTGAAAAATTAACAACAAGGAATTAGACAGGATAATTTGTAAAGTTAATCTATAATATGACGATAATAAAGAAATATATCGTATTTTAAAGCCTAAGACAGGATAAACTCTTCACCCTCTTAATAAATATTAGAGAAAAGGATATGTTTATGAACAGAAAAGTCCTATTTGTAGACAATGATACAGATACGGCCCAGGAATTCAAAAAGAGATTCAGATCAATGTATCGAGAATGGAATACAGAGAATGTTGTGAGTAAAAATGAAGCATTAAACCTCATGTCAAAATTCCCCTTTGACGCTGTCGTCACCGATATACTGATACAGGGAATGGACGGTATAGAATTACTTGATATCATAAATGAACGCTATCCTGAAACTGTCCGTATAATCCATTCAGCGTATACAGATCCTGAAATGATCTTAAAGTCAAAAAACACCGTACACCAGTTTTTGATGAAACCATGTAGCGCAGAAACGATGAAGAACACGATAGAACGCACATGTACACTTCGAGATTTGTTGAGAGGTAAAGTGTTAAAAAAGATAATTGCAGGAATCCGGACTTTGCCCAGTCTTCCTGTCTTATATAATTTGATTGTTGCAGAAATGCAGTCTCCGGAACCTTCCCTTAAGAAGGTTGGAAATCTGATTTCACAGGACGTTTCGATGTCCGCAAAAATCTTACAGCTGGTCAATTCCGCTCTTTTTGGTCTTTCACATAAAATCACTAATCCACAACAAGCGGTGGTGTATGTGGGGATTGAAACATTGAAATCGCTCGTACTCTCTTTTCATGTGTTTTCTTCATTAGAAAAAGACGCGGAATCATGTGGTTTTTCTCTATTGAAAATGTGGAGACATAGTTTGAGGACCAGCAGACTCGCCAGGGATATTGCTCGTGCTGAAAAGGCTGATGGAAAAACAGTGGAGGCAGCTATGATAGGCGGGATGTTACATGACATAGGGAAATTGATATTTTTGAAAGTACCCGAGAAATACAATGAGGTAATGGAGCTTATTGAAACGACTGGTTGCAGTCCTGCAAAGGCGGAGTACACGGTAATGAAAACTTCTCATTCAGAATTTGGAGCTTATCTGTTGGGGCTTTGGGGACTCCCCGGCAATGTTGTTGAAACCGTTGCCTTTCACCATAATCCATCAAAGTTGATAGATAATATGTTTGTTATGCAAAATGAATCTTCTAAAGAAGAGTTATATAGAACGAAAGCTGAGGATGTTGATTCCAACTCACAATCAGTAGAAAAATACTCATCGGGATTTAGCACATTAACGGCAGTACATATAGCAAATGCATTGACGATGCAGGGGAATTGCTCTTCTGAAACAACTTCTTTTCCGGATGTTGATATGTCGTACTTAAAAAGGCTTGGGTTGACAGATAAGTTACCGGAATGGATAGAACTTTATAAAAATACAATGCAACTATCCGAGACAAAATTCCGATAGAATGTTATTAACAAGAATTTAGACAGGATTACTGGATAAAAGCGGATGGTAGGGTTGCGAGTTACGGGTTACGGGTTACGAATGACGATTAAGGGTTTTAAAATTCCTCAATTCTTAAATTCTTTTATCTGTAGCTATAATAAAGCCCCCGATACCTTTTCATGGATATCGGGGGCTTTTACGTTATCATTATAATATAATAATATTCTACATCTATTCTATATTAATTGATCTATACAACTCTCTTTCGATAAATTATACGGCAAAAAATATACTAGCATGTTTTATATATTTTTATACTTTGACAACATTTGATGCTTTGCTACCCTTTTCGCCCTGTTCGACGTCAAACTCTACCTGCTCCCCTTCTGCAAGGCTTTTGAAGCCCTCAGACTGGATTGCGGTATGATGAACAAATACATCTTCTCCGTTTTCCGGTGTAATAAAACCGAAACCCTTTGAATCGTTAAACCACTTAACTGTTCCTCTTTCCATAATAAAAAATCACCCCCTTAAAATAATAAATAGACCATAAAAATAAAAAAAGCCACAAGATTGGAAACCTTGTAGCCTTCATATATACATATACAAATTGAACAACATCACAACCAACGAGGCAGTATACTATCACACATTACTCATTAAGGCAAGCAAATATTATTTCAATCTAAAACTTTCACCGGGATTCCTTAATTCTTTATCTACCTTTATCCTTGTCCTCGGCGCTTTTTGTCCGGGGAGGGAAAAGTCATCGGCTATGCTTCTTTGTTTTTTCTTTCTTACTTTAGTCACTTTAGTTCACTTCACACTTCCTGCCCGAACTGATTGGCAGGCAGGTAGGCACTTATTTGTTTTTTACACATTATTCATTAGGCAAGAGAAAATAATATTTTAATTTCCAGGAAAATAGCCAAGCAGTTGAGGAGAGATTTAACCCTTTGCCTGTTTCCACGACCCCCAGAAACATATTATTACACATTGTCTTTCATTAGCTAATTTCCAGATACATAGATTTAGCTGAGTTGCAGATAGGACATGAATCAGGCAATATTTTAAGGATATAGTGGAAGTTACTCAAGCCAGAGATAGAGCAATTAGATAGTCATCTCAACGAAACCACTTACCTGAGGATACAAGACATAGTATCGTATGTTGCCAGGCATTTCAAAGTAGCATATAGTATTAGTGGAATGACGGATTTACTTCACAGATTGAACTATTCATACAAAAAGCCAAAGTTGGTACCGGGAAAAGCAGATGCAGAAGCGCAGGAAGAATTTATAGCATTCTACAATGAATTAAAGGAAACCAAAGGGGTTAATGACCCTGTTTACTTTATGGATGGTACTTATCCGCAACATAACAGCGTTGCCGCGTATGGTTGGATCAAAAAAGGAAAAGTTAAAGAACTCAAGAGCAATACAGGACGGGAAAGACTCAATATTAATGCTGCCATTGATATTGAGAAATTAAGTACTGCAGTTGATTACGGTGATTCTATAAACGCACAGTCGACAATATCATTGCTAAAAAAGGTTGAATTAAGACATCCGGAGGCAGGAGTTATTTATACGATATGTGATAATGCCAGATATTACAGGTCGAAAAAGGTGAAAGAGTATTTGGTGAAATCGAAGATAGAGCTAGTGTTTTTGCCACCCTATTCATCAAATTTGAATTTGATAGAGAGGCTTTGGAAATATTTCCGTAAGACAGTCCTCTATAATGAATACTATGAAACGTTTGATGAATTCAGAAAAGCGTGTAAATCTTTTTTTAGACGGATTAAAAGATACAAGGAAGATTTATCCTCTTTGTTGATTGAAAATTTTCAAATAATTAGTTCAAAGACCTAAAACCATTTTGGAATGGGTATATCAGCAAAATATCCTGTTTTGAATTTGAATTCATAAGTATATTTGCTGATTAAAAAAGAGAGTGACCGTCTTATCCTCTCTAGAGGCAGACTCTCTACTATCGGTTGGAATAAACGGGAATTACCATAATCAGGCGTATGTCCTCGGCGCTGTTTGTCCGGGGAAACCTCCTTCATCCGTTTTGCGCATGTTTCTTCATCTAAAACTGTTTCTGTATTAATCATTTTTTCACCTTAAATAAAATGTCGTAATTAAAGTTTCTCCTGGGAATTGCCGGGGCCTTTAAAGACCTCAGCAATTCCTTCAGGAAGTAAATATTTTAACCTCTATACTATTTGTGAGCTGATTGGCAGATATTATTTATGTTTTCCTGGAAGCTCGCCTTCGCTTTTGCCTGTGATAAAACAGACTCCCAATAAATGCCCATAGCTTCCACCGTTGCATCTGCTCCTTTGTCCAACATAGGTCCCCAGGTTGCTCTGATTTTTTCCTTCAGGATGTCAACTTTGGTTTCCTTCATCGCAATAAAGAAGGCGCTCTGCCACATTTTGGTTGCTGATTCAACCGGGCAACATCCCTGTTCGATCGATTTTTCAACAGGACATTCTGATTCCTCTGAAGTTTGACATGCATTTGACGGATTTTCATTATTAGACATAATTAAATACTCCTTCTTTTTTTAAGTTAGAACCAGACAAGGTCCTTAAATTCGATAAGAAAAAAATGGTTAAATAAAATGTTTATTCCAATTCAGGCATCCATAAATATCACCTCCATCCTCTCATAACCCACACACATACCAACCGGTTGGTATGTGTGTGGGTTGAAAAAATTTCCTTAATACTATTTCCCAAAAAGATAGTTTAAGTACTGTTTAAAATGCATTAAGTTCTTTTTAATAATAGACCGATCCTGTTGTGCCTTCATCATGATCATTGAGCCCTGACTTATGGCGATAAAATGCTCTGCCAGACTATCCGCATCAAAAGACGCTTTCGGCGCATATTTAATTTTCGCCTGACTTAAATTTTCCTTAATAATATCGGTTGCACCCTCAAAGCTTTTTGTGCAAATGGCCATGATTTCCGGATGCGTCTTTGACAATTCCTGAGAAAACATTCCCACAAGGCAGCCTTTAAATTCCGGATGCTCGGATGATTTTATGAAAACATCAATCAGGGCATAGACACGATCCAGGGGATCGTCTCCTGCTGACAATAACGCCTCTTCCATGAAACCACGGACACTTTGAGCAAATCGCTCAACAAGCTCCTTCCCCAACTCTTCCTTGCTCTTAAAATAATGAAAGAAACTGCCCTTAGTAGTCTCCGATGAGCAACAGATCTCATCCACGGAAGTTGCGACAAACCCCTTTTCGAGCATTAAATCCTGGGCTGAATTGAGTAATGCCTCTTTTTTTGATGGTTTATTGATCATTTTTATAATATACCTACCAGTCGGTATGCATTCTATCGTCTAACTTAATTTTGTCAAATATTTTTTAGAAAAGTTTTTGAAATACTTCCTAAGTCCCATTGATACATACGGCTGCGTAGAGAAAATCATCTTAGACAGGTTTGTCAGGATAAACAAGAATTGAAGAATGACTCTGTCTTTATTAAAGGCTGACATGATAGATTGAAGAGTTTGTCAAATAAATAGATATGGTGTCCCCCGATTTGCAATATGGGTGATACCGGACTCGAACCAGTGACCCCTTGCTTGTCCCTGCCCCTGTCCGAACGGATTCATCCGGGCGGGCGACCTCATCATTCAGGCGGGGAGCAAGAAAAAGGAGAGGTAGAGTTTTTAGGTTTAGTTATAACGGGTTTGGTTTGTTTAGGTTTATGGCCAGAATGGGGAAGATAATTTATTACCTGTTTTGACTTGCTTACTTGACAATCTAAGAATATTTGTACTAATGCAGTCAAGGGGAGATTTGACACGTTTGCCCTTGTGTCTGTCCATGGTTCTGCACACAGCAAGGAATACTACAAATGCTTAAATGCGAGGACTGACCCTTTTTACTATTAGGATATGTAGAAAAGTTGTCTTAAGAGACTTTGGTTTCTTCGTACCTATGCATTCTAATATTTAAATCAGCGGTGCGGTTTTATTATGATCGCTGGGTTTATTTATTATATTTTTCATACTTGTTTCATTGGAGTACCATCAAGGAAGAAAAACTCATTTTCTCGAAATGTGTCCCAAAATGAAAATGGAATCTCATTTACCATATCATCCCTTTTATGAATACCTGGTTTAATAATTACATTATGTTCCTTCATTCCGGTGAAGAGAAGACTCCATCCTTCTCTAACACCTTTCACATAGTTGATATCTTTATCCTTCAAATTATTTAACTCTTTTTCTTCATCTATCGTTAACTTTCTTTGAGCTATAAAAACAAAAAGAACTTTATGCTTTTTGTTCTTTGACATATCTTCAAATTGATTTATTTCATGGAGATGAAAAGGCGCACGCCTTCTCTCAAAATTATAAACACTATTGGTCTTTTGTTTAGTGAAATGATTCTTGACACAGAAGATCCCAATGTTCTCATTAATCAACAATGGATTTTGTTTAAAAAATGCTGTAAGTCCATTTTCTAAACGGTAAACAAGTTTTCCTCTTTGTGAACACATTTCTGCTTGCTCGTGATCTTTTAAATAAGCGTCAAAAAGACGCTTGGGGATTACTGGCAACAAATTAGATATGATATCGTATTCTGCTTTTTCTCCTTCCCAATGATCTGCGCATATTAATGTTTCATACTCATCAATTATAGATTTTCCACGAAGTGAAGTTATCTTATAGAAATCTTTACTTTTGACTTCAATCGTATTATCTATAACTTTAATATTACTTGCAGCCAGTAATTTACCATAAATCATATTTTTAGTAATTATTGAAAGGCCACATTGATTAGGAGAAACAATTTTTGTTTCAGACTTTTTTATAAACTCATTAATTGAAATCTTTTCTTCAAGTATTGAATCAAACTCGTTCCACTGTATTTCTCCATATTGAGATGCAGCTAATTCATCAATATAAACTGTATTTCCGAAACTTATAGTACTGAAAAGATATTTCCAAATCAGATTAACCTCTTTAGAATCAGGAGAAAGCTGATATTTACTTATATGCTCATTTACTTGTTCTAGTATTGCTTCAAGAAGTTTTTTTGTTAGTTTTTCGAGATCTTCATCAAGATGTTCTGGCCAAGAGGTAATTCCCCTGCGGTCAACAGAAAGTTGAGGCCTCTTAGAGCCGACAAAATTTATAACTCCAATCCTTTGAAGAGCCGATAGATAATAGAACTCCTCCCTGCTACCCCCCAAATTATCTCCAATTTTAATGCCATCAATGCAGAGCCCATTACAGCCAAATTTTGGAATTGTGTCTAAAGCGTCCTTATCTTCATACGGGAAATCTGGTTTGGGTAACTGTAAGATTGTACTGTAATTGATACCCTCTAACTCAACAAATATTATATAGAATTCTATGTGATCTATAATTTCAGAATAGAGGTATTGACGTGTCTCGACAAATCGCCGTCGAATAGAATAATCAACAAAATCTAAATCACTATCTACTAATCCTAGCTTATTATGTTTGAATAGATATGGTTTTGAAATTATTTCAATCTTTTCACCATTTTCTTGAGATATTTGAACCAAAACTTTTGGAAAAGGTACACCAACTATTTCATTAACTTTTTTGAATAAATGATTAGTCCAGTTCTCAAAATAACAGTTGTAATTTTTATAATCTTCACCATGTTGAGAATGAGGGTTTAGAAGTAACAGGCCAAGCTTCTCAAGTTTTCTATCTGACAGCTCTTTTAAAACCTCATCGAATAATAATACCTTTACGATTGTTCCAGAACTTCCTATCTTTTCTTCATCCAGCTTATTAATAGTTTTATAATAAAAGCTCTCATGTGGACCATCAATAGCACAGGCAACAATCTCACTGTTGGGTGTTTTTGTCGTTATTTCAATATGCCGTCCAATCATAAAACAAGAGAGTATACCAATCCCGAATTGAGATGTGGGTGTAAAGTTACCATCCCATTCAGCTTGTTTTCTATAGAACTCTGGAGAGTTATAGTAAGAATTGCCAATCTGAAGAAGATAATTTTCAATTATGTTTTTGGTCATTCCAATCCCATTGTCATGGCAGTAAAGGTAGACTTTATCATCTTCGCGGAGTAGGCCAAATTCAATAATGCAATGCCCACTTTTATTTTCGGTCTTCAGTAAACCTTGAATGCATCGGCAAGCATCGAGTGCGTTTTGATAAAGTTCACGAATACATGCATATTTATCTTTATAAAGTCCAACACCCATAAGAAGTTCAATTATTTGTTTCTGATTGAGAGTAAAATGAAGCCCACATACTGGATAGAAAACGTCTTCATCATTTTTCACTCCATCTCTGATTATTTTCTCCGATAGGTCAGGAATGTATTTATTTTCCCATTTTCTTTCATAACGGTAGTAATTTTGGATTTCAACCTCAATCAAATTAAGGTATTCATGAAGTTTGAAATAGTCTTCTGGATTATCACAATATGCCTTGAATGAAACGGTTCCTTTTTGAATAGAATAATTTACACCATTATTTTTTATTGCCCATTGTTGGAAACTGTACTCAGATTGGAATAATTTTGAAGTACGAATTTCTAAAGGTGCTCGATCAAAACTAAAATGAATAATATCCCCCAAACGAAGCATTATAGCAACAAACTGCAAATTTGCCGACTCTTGCCCATAATACTGAGAATCGACATCTAATCCTTCAATAAAAGAGATATTTTCTCCATGAGCACGACATATAAGGGCTAAATCGTGTGAAAGCTTTTTTCCCCAAGCGGCTTGTTCAAATGTTTGTTCAAACTTTTTTGAAAGATTTTTTATATATTTCTCAATACGAAGATGATGATTGCATCGAATAAAGCTTATTCGAATTGATTTATTTAAAGATTTAAAATCCTCTATAGATTTAATTTTTCTTAATTGGTCGCTATATCCATTCCGAAATATTTGATAATCAATAAATAATTCTGATAACTCTGTAATCAGATCTTTCTCCAACACAGGACAAAAAAGCCACTTTGAAGGTTCTTTAAAATCAATATAGAGATTAGGTTTATTATCATTTATTAATGTAATCACCTTAGACAGTTGTAAAGGCACTTTCAGGTCATGTTTTACTGAATACTCATTTTCATAATATAACTCTGTTCCTTCTGTCATTTTCAACAGCGTTATCTCCCACTCTGCTGGAGCCATAGCACAATCGTGTAAAAATGCAGAAAGATGGAGAAAAAACAATTCATAGATTGAAAGCTTATTAAGCTGCTCGTCACCAATCAATTCTTCTATGTTTTCAATAACCTTCTCACTATGTGATTCATCGTGTAGATCAAATTCCGGCAATATTGATCCGACACGTTTTAGATGATTTCTTGCTTGTTTCTCAATATCATCTGCAAGTGAATACAACTTTAGTTCAATTTTAACTTTTTCATCTTCTGGAGCGTTGCTTCGTTTTTCAAGAACATTAATTATTTTCATTTTGAACTTTCTATGTCTAACTATGGTCTAATTGATCGTTACAATGTTTCTGCATATCGCCACTGTTACACGGTTATAATTGTATTCAGAAAAGCCAGATACTCTTTTTGGTACGGCAGTGGAAAAGTTCATTCATTTACTTCCCTGTAATAATAAACTTAATTTATGAAAAGTATATCTATCATCTGATAGTAATCAATTTGTAGGACGTGCGGTTACTAGCGGTATAATAGTGAGGTTAGACACCAAAATCAAGTGGAAAAATCAGGACTTACGACAGATTTGATTGATTTTTAAATGTCCAATAAATAAGGGCTTACAAAAGAAGGTGTCAGTTGTTTCCTCGTATCAAGAAGTCCGAAAATGGAAGAACAAAATTACGATTGAAAGAAATTAATAGGACACGAATTTCACGAATTAACACTAAGGTTAAAGACAAAAGAAAAGAAGGACGCAAAGGAAAGAAAGAAGATAAATTTGGCCACAGATTTTCACGGATATACTGAGGTTAAAAACAAAGAAAAGAGGCAAGGATTAGGATTCCCGCCTAACAAACTGGCGGACAGGGAGGAATTTTAGAATTTTAGAATTTTAGAATTTTAGAATTTAGGGATTACGGATTACGGGTTGCGAGTTAGGCTTTGCGAATTGCTTAACTCTTAAAATAATTTTAGTTGTTTTGTTTCCATTTCGTTTTTTATTCTATATCTTTTGCCTTGTGGAGTTTCCGTTGTAGTGCCTTCATCATGTTTCCGCAGAACGGTCATTACCGTATATCCTGAATTTTGAATTTCACCCAAATTACTCTTCTTTCTTGAAATCTCTAAAACACAATCAATACATGTGCCGTTTTTAAATTGAATATCACGGTTAATTACGTGATCTTTAAATTCATTATCCCTCAAAGAGAAAGGAATTACCTCTCCCTTATAAACACCCTTCCAACTGTATTTTCCCTTGTTCAATACAGGAGATATGATTTCTATAGTAGCATTCTCATCCAGCACCGATGGTAATTCGTCTGTTCTGAGAATAAATTTATCAAAGTCTTCTCTCTCTATAACGGTAGGATCGATTATTGGTTGGTTTTCATGTGATAACAGGACGGTAGTTACTTGTGTAACTTTAGCATATTCATTGAGGCTTTGATAAAAATTTGATTTGTATTTTATTATTTTATTATTACCGTTAAATGCGGTAATCGAATCTTCAGGATTGATATTCGGTTTTTCGTCTTTACTCTCCTTCAGTCCTTTTTTTAATTTCTCAATTTTTAATTTTAATTCTTGCTTTGGCAGATCAGATAATTCGCGATCTGTTGTCAAGCATCTTGATAAAACATTTATTAGTATGCCGATTATAACACCTGTCACATATCTGTTTTCTGAAACAAGTGTCCATAACTCATTGGGACCACCATTACGAGAGGCTTCCGTTTCAATAGTTATATCTACTTCTAATAATGAAGCAATTTCATTAACAATGGCCAGCAACTCTCTCTCACAACTATTTCTGATAATCGCATCCATTGTATGGTCATCGTCAGTAAAACGGTAATGAAGCTCAAGCTTATTGGGAATGTTTGAATAGTCTGTTTGCATATTGTAATAGTATGTGTTTTAAATGAGTTGCAAGTTACAAGTTGCGGGTTTCGAGGTATTAGTTGTCAAATGACAAAAACCACTTTCCTCTTTTTTGAGTCGGGTTTGTTCAGCCTTTTCACGAAGCCCATTTCATTTTAAGCTTACGATGATTTATCGCGCAGTCCCGAAGATAAAGATTGATCAGGCTCTGATAGGGAATACCTGCTTCTTCTGCCATAGACTTGAAATATGCAACGGTGTCACGATCCAACCGCATAGTCACCGGTTGCTTCAGATATTTAATGTAAGGGTTCTTACGCCCCTTCATTTTGGAAAAATCGTAATGGTTTTTCATTTTCTTAACCTCCAATACTCCTTTTCCTCGTCTCTGTCCGCCTTCCTGGCTGAAATTATTCGAACAGCAGTCTCTTCTTTTCTAAAACAGTGACAGACAACGAGGACCTTTAATTTGAAACTTATCCCGAGAAGAATGAAACGATCTTCTCCCTCTGAATGATCCGGATCAAAGAACTGAATGGCATTCTCATCATAGAAAGCAGTGCTTGCTTCATCAAAGGAAATACCATGCTTTTTAATATTGGCCTTTTCCTTTTTGTCATCCCACTCAAACCCCAACTGATCCATATGTACATTGTACGTATGGCACGATATAAGTCAAGGGGAAAAAGAGTGAAACTATTGAGGGATTGGGGATTGCAAAACATGGGTTACGAGGTATGAGTTGATAGATTGAGGAATTCCCGCCCAACAAGAGGCGGTGTCACAATGTCATTTTGAAGCTTTAACCGAAGAATCTTGATTTTGTAACCTATTGTAGACATTAGATTCTTCACTTCGTTCAGAATGACATTAAGTGCGTTTTTATAATTGTGACACAGTCTGCAAACTAGCGGGCAGGTAGGGATTGAGAACAATATGCAGTAGGCAGTTAACAAAAACTGAAAAGAGGAAGCAAGAAGCCAGAAAAGGTTAAGTCAGTACTCATAGTTTCTAATTCCCACGTTTTTTTGCAACATATGCATTAACGACCTCTGAGTAAATCCAGATCAATGTCCAGATCAACTTTTCCCTTAAACTTCTTCAGACCGGAAATTTTTGATTTTCTGATCAAGTCTTTTAGAGCAAGGATAATCACGTTTGTCTTTGTCTTAACATGAGCAGTTTCCATTGCCTCCTGCATTAATTCTTCCGGTAAATCAAGTGTAGTCCTCATTACGACCTCCTTATGCATACTTTTACTATTTCATGCATATAATGTCTATTATTTTTTTGTAACCTTTTTTATGTCTGAAGAATTGAGAAATAGGAAAGGCAAGATGAACTCACGCAAAGTCGCTAAGACGCAGAGAAAAGCAGATAAAAATTAAGGGATTTCAATATGCAAACATTTCTTGAAGGCGCAAACACAATTCCATTTGTATAGATTTACTAAGAACTCCCAAACGCTTTTCCAAACGAGATTTATCTACTGCCCTGATCTGGTCTAGTAAAATTAAGCCCTTTTTGCCTTGAAACCGACATCCTACGCGGAATGGATAATCAAAGCCTTTTGTTGTCATCGGAGCCACAATAATTGTGGATAAAGTCGCCATTTCTTCAGGAGACACCACTACACATGGCCTCGTTTTATGAATCTCTTTTCCCTTGGTTGGGTTGAGCTGAACAAGCCACACCTGGAAACGTGATATTTTCAGCATTACCACTCCCATTCTTCGTCAGATGTCAGGGAGGCATCTAACCATTCACTATCCTGAGGTTCTTTTCCATGAGCTGTCAATGAGGCTTCTATAGCCTCCTTCCAGCCTTCTCGTGGTTTTTTGCTCGGAGAGACCAATAAACCATCTTTAACTATTTGAAATTCCAGCTCTTTACCTTCGAGATGTGCTTGTTCTATGAGAGCTTTTGGAATTCTGATTCCCTGTGAATTACCTATTCTTACAAGATTTGCCATAAACGTACCTTTCTTTAATTTATACCAACTGTATGTACTTATAATGTAATTACATACCGTTGTACAGAACTTTATCAGAAGTTCCCGGAGTCAGGTCTCAACTTTTAACAAATCACTTCAAGAAACTAATAAACAAACACCGCCCATTTACTAACAACACACCTATTCTGTCTCTTTACTATATTTTTCCAATAACTTGATCAGCTCTTTTGCCTCGTCAGGTACTGCGACATCATTATTAAATATTTCTTTTACGGTCACCTCCTCTAATCCATAAAACTTCTCATTAGCACTATTATCCTGTGTTAAAATCCCACCTTCCACTGATAGGCCAGCGAAAAGCCCGTTAGCAGTTGAGTAGACCAGAAAAGCGGTATCAGGCCCTATCTTTGCCTCTGCATCCCTTCCATAAGGCCCTGCTGCAGCAGACGCATCAAGACCCAATTTACACTTCGCCTTCAGCAGAGACTCCAAACCGTTCTTATTCATTATCAAAAGTATCGTATCAATTCCTTGTATTCCAGCCTGTAGTCCAGCACTTCCCTCACCGCTGGTAACAAATGAAGGAGCACTCCATTTACCGGTTTTTTTATCTCTCTGCAACGCCACTCCTTTACCACCCTTAATTCCAAAAATAAACCCAATCTTATACTGATGTATTATTACAATACCATGGCTCTTTCGCAAAAGGGATGCTGGTATCTTCGTATCAGAGATCTCCATTGCCTCCTCAAGATAAGTATTGGCCGTTTCTATTCTCTCATTCAGTTTTGACCTTGATACTGCATACACATCCGAAATAACCAGAAAAGAACAGCAAATCATCAACACTAAAATCTTTATTCTCACTTTGTAACCCTCCTCTAATTATTTATAAAAATCATGAAAAACAAACTGCTGAGTTCAATGAGGAAGTGCAACACATGGAATAATAATTTATTCTATGTGTATGGAAACAAACCTCAAACGTAATTATAAACATCTCTCAAGCGAAGAGAGAGATAAAATAGCAGTACTTCGCGCTCAAGGAAATTCATTGAACAATATTGCCAAAATGATTAATCGCAACAAAAGTACTATTTAAAGAGAACTAAAACGTAACAGTTCTCCCGCTTACGATGTATACTTGCCACACAAAGCAAACCTCAGAGCAAAATCACGTAAACATTTATCTGGGAAACGACAAAGACTTAAGAATTCAACTGTTCGCACATTTGTAATAGAGAAACTTAAAATTGGATGGTCTCCAGAACTAATCGCTGGTAGCTTACCTACATATTATCCTAAACTCGCTATCTCCCATGAGGAGATATATCAATATATTTATGATAAGCATACTCGTAAACAGCACGCTCTTATTACTTATCTAGTAAGAGCTCACAAAAAACGCCACAACCGTGGACACTCAAGAAAACATAAGAAAAGCCATATTCCTGAGCGTATATCTATAGAAGAGCGTCCAAAACATATCGAAAAGCGTATTCAACCTGGCCATTGGAAGGCAGACACTATGGTCTCGCGTCAAAGTAAATTCGCCATAGCCGTCATGGTTGAAAGAAAAAGTCGTTTTCTATTATTGGAGAAGCTTTTTAGGAGAACTTCTCTAAATTTCTCTAATGCAATTCATTCTCGTCTAATAGATTATCCAAAACATCTAAGAAGAACTATTACGTACGACAATGGTTCAGAGAATGTTGATCATAAAATAACAAACGAACGTCTTTCAACTAAGTCGTATTTTTGCAACCCGTATTGCAGTTGGGAAAAAGGCTCAGTTGAAAACTCTATCGGTCTTGTAAGGCGTTACTTGCCCAAGAAGACAGATTTTGCTAAACTCAGTTACCTGGAACTTGCTCGTATTGAATTTCTTTTAAATAGTAGACCACGGAAGTGCCTGAAGTTTAAAACACCTTTACAGGTCTTTAACTTATGTGTTGCACTTCCTCGTTGAATTCAGCACTTTATATAAGATAATTTTTACCACAATATATTCTGTGGTATAGCATTATGTTTTAAAAATTGAACAAGATGTGATGATAAAGTTATAGATTATTGAAGTCAAGGGTAAAAAGGATTTATGATTGAAGATTTGAAATGATGAACTCACGCTAAGACGCTAAGAACGCAGAGGAAAGAAAATGAGAATTTTAGCCACAGATTTTCACTCCCCGGACAGAATACGCCGAGCACTTCCCCCGGACAAAAAGCACCGAGGACAAGGACAAATACGGATAAAAGGATTGAGGGATTAATAGGACACAGATTTTCGCAGATAAAGACCGATAAAATAATTTAGAAATTATGGGTTGCAAGTTGCAAGGAGCGGGTGACAGAAAAAGAATATAGAAGCGAGAAAAGGAAGGACCCCGGTGAAATAACTTCAGTTTTTACAGGGCAGGCGAAGAAGAGCAACTTTTTCTAAAAAATAGCCTCCTTAATGAGTTTGCTATATTTATTTTATAGATTTTATCCCAAGGTCTTTACATATTTTCCTAACCAGATTATCTTTAATTTCAGTATGTCTGGGAACGGCTGATCGTTTATTCATTTCAGGATTGATCCACCACGAATGCCGTCCACCTTCTCTAACAAGTTCACAACCATTTGACTTCATGAATTTTATTAATGCATTACGTTTCATAATACTATTTGTTCTTCATAGTAGTTAGAACCTGCTGCTGTAATTGCGTCTTGCCGATTAAATTCCAAAGCTTCCTCTAGAGTAACTTTTAAAGTTTCCATTAATTCTTCTCGTGATTTTTCCTGGCAATTAACTCCTGGTATCTCTTCAATCCACCCAATCCAGCAATCATCTTCTTGTTTAATTACTGCAGTATATAAATTATTCATTCTTTTACCTCAAATCAATTTTAAAAATTTATAATCATACTGAAACTATGATATTCATGTTTATATTACTTTACAACTATTTTTCACGTAGAAATATTATAAAATAATCCGGCCAAGGTCTCCTTAGCTTTAAATGTACAAAAATAAAATGTTAATATTATTACTTGTTTGAGAATAATAATATTTGCTAACAGCTTCACATCCATGCAAATACAAACTTTATTAAAGACAACTTAACCGCTTACCCTATGTGGAAAAGTCTTATGTTTTAAGAATTGAATAAAACGGGATGATAAAGCTATGTATTGTTGATATCAAGGGGAAAGAGCATAAAAACGATTGAGGAATTTGAGAACAAGTCACAGTTAAAGTATGCAGTAGGCAGAAAAAGAGGATGTTACTGACGAAGCTCTTTAGCGTTATTTAAGCACGGACAAAAGGTTGCTGTAATTGTCTGTCCAAAACACCTGTTTAGAATTTGGTCCCCAAGGCGATATTTTACTGCTGACCGACTCCTTGAGTAAGAAGTTTTTATTACTTGTTACTAAAACCCAATCGTTACCGTCCTCTGTAAAATAGTTTCCATCGTCCTCAATCAAAATTGTTCTCATTCCACTTTCACGGGCCAGTGCTTTGACAACCGGTTTCAAGTCAAGATAAGCATTTGAGATATGAATAGCCAGTATACCATCAGACTTAAGATGCTTCCAATACAGGTCAAAGGCTTCTCTGGTCAAAAGATGAATGGGAATTGCATCCCCGCTAAAAGCATCCAGAGCCAGAATATCGTACCTCAGCGGTCCTTGATTGAGCAACTCTCTCTCCAGTGATATACGGGCATCTCCAATAACGACATCAACCTTTCCTTTGCATTTTTTAAGATAGCTGAAATACTTACGGGCAATAGCCTCAACCTGCGGATTGATCTCGTAGAAAACGAAGCTATCGACCTGCCTGGAGTAAGCAGCTATAACTCCCGCTCCCAACCCGACCACACCGACGCGAAGGCCCTGTGAACGCTCAGGATGTTCTCGAATGGCAATCCCGATACTGCTTTCATACCCGTAATATGTAGTTGGCCTCTCGGGGCAATTCAGATACTGATTGCCATGCTCAACATTGCCATGGTACAGTGAGTACCGGTGCTCTTTAGTCCCCTTTTCTTCCTCAAAAACCCGGAGGATGCCATAGAAGTTGCGCCGGATAGTTAAGGAACCTTTCTGTTTTTCAAGGATATCAGTACCGAGAACATAGGCCAGAAGGATAACAGCTGCGACCCACAGAATCGCTCTCTTCCTGGGAAAGGGTGTCTTTACCTTTCCATTCCTCCTCACAAAGATGCATATTCCTGCAAGTACCACCGTAAAGATCAGGCTTCCATGGAGTTCCCAGTACCCTTTCAGAGTGAGAGGAGCCGCTATATTAACAAGGAAACCACCGAAAGCCCCCCCTAGAGTGATAATGAGATAGAAGAATGTGAGACGGCTGTTTGGAGGTTTGAGCCGATACAGCTCCCCGTGACAGATCACACAACAGGAGAACAGAACTACGCAATAGATGAGAATTTGCAAGCGTATATCAGGATCTCTAGTCAGAAGATAAACGAAAGGAAACATGACAACCACCAACACAGGTATCCAGAAACTTCGCCTGTACCAGCGTGGATTATTAAAACAGAATATGTAAGAGAGGAGATAAATGCTGAGAGGAATGATCCAAAGGAAAGGCACGACTGCTATATCCTGGCACATTTGGTTAGTAACTGCCAAAAAAAGAGTGGAGCCACAGGCAGCAAGAAGCAGCCAAAGAACCCATTCAAAAGCTACTTTTTCTTCCTTTTTCCGCTCAATCAGTTTTTTGCTCTTATGAGATGTCATGCGGAATAGAAAGAAAGCACACCACAAGCAGGCCACTATATAGAATCCATATCCCACTGTCCATGAGAGTGTCTGGTCTTTCAGTGTTAAAAGAGGTTCAACAAGAAATGGATAAGTAAATAACCCCAGAAGAGATCCTGCATTGGAGAGAGCATATAGACGATAGGGAGAGCGGTCGGGATAAATGCGACTAAACCAGTGTTGAAACAGAGGAGATGAAGACGCAATAAGGAAATATGGGATCCCTACGGTAGTTATAAGGAGCGTGATGATGCTCATGAATGGAGATTGGCCAGCCATTGGCTTCCAGCTGTCGTCCGGTGTAATCGGTAGACTCAGGATTGAAAGAAAAAGCAGGATGAGATGGATCAACGCCTGGTGTTTAGGTTTTGCTATCTTCGTTAGCAAGTGGGCATAAGCATACCCGAACAGCAGCCCCACTTGAAAAAAAAGCATACAAGTCGTCCAGACTGCCGGAGTGCTTCCATACCATGGCAGTATATATCTCGCGATGATAGGTTGAACCTGGAACAGTAAGAATGCGCTGACAAAGATCGATATAATAAAAGATAACAATGGGCAGACCGTTTCTTTGTTTGGTTTAAGTCTTTACTTTAATAAAGAAATATCTTCTCCTAATGCCGTATTTAATGTAGAACTTGGACGCGTGGCCCTTGCTACTTTCGCAGGATCCGGATGGTAATAACCTCCCAGATCAACTTCCTGCCCCTGTGCATCATTCAACTCTTTTATAATCTGTTCTTCTCCTGCGGCCAGTGTTTTTGCAAGCGTAATAAAGTATTCCTGAAGTTCTGAATTTTCTTCCTGCTCGGCCAGTGCTTGTGCCCAGTAAAGCGTGAGATAGAACTGGCTTCCCCTGTTATCCAACTCACCCACTCTACTGGATGGTGATTGGTTATTGGCCAGAAGCTTTGCTGTTGCCTGATCCAACGCTTTTGCGACAATCCCTGCTTTTACATTTTCACGTGCGGCGCTGAAGTGTTGCAATGACGCGGCAATAGCTGCAAACTCGCCAAGGGAATCCCACCGTAAATGCCCCTCTTCTAAAAACTGTTGAACATGTTTTGGCGCTGAGCCTCCTGCGCCTGTTTCAAACAAGCCACCACCGTTCAACAGGCCAACGATTGAGAGCATTTTGGCGCTGGTGTTAAGCTCAAGAATGGGAAACAGATCGGTCAAATAATCACGCAAAACATTTCCTGTAATAGAAATCGTATCCAGACCCTCTTTCACACGTCGCAGCGTGAAGCATATAGCTTCAACCGGGGACAGAATTTGAATATTCAGATTACCGTCCGGATCAAGACTGCCCAGGTAACGATTTACCTTATCAATAAGTTGTTCATCATGCGCCCTGTTTTTATCTAACCAGAAAACAGCCGGTGAGCCGGTTGCTTTAACTCTTTCAACCGCCAGTTCAACCCAGTTTTTTACGGGCGCATCCTTAACCCGGCACATGCGCCAGATATCACCCTCTTCGACACTATGTTCGTGCAGTGTTACACCCTCCTCGTCAACAACGCGGATTGTCCCATTTCCAGGTACTTTAAAGGTTTGATCATGGGAACCGTATTCCTCGGCTTTTCCCGCCATAAGACCAACATTGGCAACACTTCCCATTGTCGCAGGATCAAACGCACCATTTTCTCTGCAGAACTGTACTGTTTCATCATAGATACCAGCATAGCTGGTATCAGGAATAACCGCTTTAACATCATGCGCATTTCCATCCGGCCCCCACGCTTTTCCACCATCACGAATGATTGGAGGCAGAGAGGCATCAATAATCACATTACTCGGAACATGTAAATTTGTTATACCTTTATCCGAATTTACCATGTAAAGATCAGCTTGTGTACCAAGGCATGTCTGTATATCAGCTTCAATTCCCTCTCTTTGGGCTTCCGGCAAACTCCGGATACTGGCATATACATCACCCAAACCATTGTCAGGATTAACACCCAATTCTTCAAAAACAGCAGCATGTTTATCAAAAAGATCTGCAAAAAACACTTCAACTGCCTGACCAAAAA